>Ga0326513_10000330_pt1 | contig 39424 bp, 54 predicted proteins | sample 2_2465_0518_D_FD_203654 | JGI IMG/M metagenome (GOLD analysis project Ga0326513, IMG submission 203654) | Bovine rumen microbial communities from UC Davis, California, United States - 2_2465_0518 | ecosystem: Host-associated > Mammals > Digestive system > Stomach > Rumen | place: USA... | reverse complement strand
TTGGAATAGTTATATAACGATAATTATATTTGACCATGAAATAACAATATGCCCAGATTGCTTTGATGATTTTAAAGATAAAATAAAAAAGATAGCCTAACGGCTACCTTTTATTTTTTTTGTATTTCTTATGCCTTTTCGTAAGCAAGTAATACACTTTTCATAGCGGCTTTGAAAATGGTTGCATCAGTGTAAGTGGTGTCTTTTACAACAACTCTTTGATTTGAACCAACGAAAATTGAATTGTTCGCTGGATTTGAGAAATCTTGTGCTATTGATTTATATTTCGTAGAAAGGCATTTATTGTTTGTTGTAGCATTTGAAAGAACTTCTGAATAGAAATAGTGATAAGTTGTTTCATAAGTCCAACTCAAACTACCTAAATCCACAAATGCTGTATTATCAAAGTCTAAACTTGCTTTAACACATAAGCACTGTCTTAATGTTCCACCAACTGCGTCAACTGTTGGTAATTCACTTGCTTTTTCATACCCATTGCTACTTAACCAAGCATTGATTTCCGCAAATGTGCATTTCTTTGTAGTTCCATTGTAATTAACCACATAAGTTTCGGTAACATTTTGAGAAACACTTGGCATATCTGGTAATCTTTGCAATTTATCACGAAGGTTTGCTGGGTATTTAGTATCGTGACCAACTGGGATTTGCCAACCATCTTGTGTAGGAACAACATATTCTTCTGTGCCAAAATCGTCAACAATTTGTATTTCTTGATATGGTTCAGCGGTTTCTTCGGTAGATGCAGCAAGTTCATAAACAAGCATTACACTAGACATAGCGGTCTTGAATGTGGCTGCATCACTGTCATTATACGCAGTATCTTTAATGGCTATTGTTGATTCATTTGTTAAACCAAATATAACTTTATCGCCAGTATACCAAACACTTTGTCTTATTGCTGTATATTTAGAACAAGAAACATTAAGTAAGTCAGTATTTGCTGTTGTTTTTTTCAAACCAGTTATACTAGCAATAAAATATACATTAGGACTTGTTCCACTTTTTGTATAATTCAATGTTCCTAAATCAACTACACCATACTTTCTAACCACTTTCCCATCATAAGTGTATTCATCACCATCAAAGTATAAGTGATTATCGGCATCTAATTTTGGAATACCCCTTAATTCAATAGTGGTATCTAATGGGTAAGAGTTCTTTTTATATTGTTCATATTGCCCGTTTCTCCAACCAGACCAAGATAAGTTAATACAAATATCGTGGTTGTAGGTAGTTCCATAATTCGATGAAACATAAAACCTTATATAGACAGCGTTGCTTGGGGTTGTAAACAAATGAGTATTACTAATATTTAACCCCGAATAACCAAGATAGTTATAATCTTTGTCGTAATAGAATATATTAGAATTATCACCAACATATAGGTAATAAGTTGTATTTGGCAAAACATTTATATAGTTTTTAGAACGGATACTATAATTTATATCATTGTTAGCACCTGTTGTTGTGTTAATTTGTCCAACTTCCCATTGTTCATCCCATTGGTTAAAGCCAACAGTATCGTGAGAAATCAACTGAACATTTTTAATCGCACCAGTATTGTAAGGATAATATAATTCTTGGAAATATTGTCTAAACCAAGAAACACCAGCACCAGTATTGGCTTGTTCTAATGAATAAATGTAGTCGGCAATAGTTGAGCCAAACATGGCGGTAAGGTCAATAACTTGGGCATTTTTAACTTGAATTGCATCCCAACCACTTGTTCTTCTATCAACAACACCTATTGAAGAATATTGATTTACAGTATATTGACCTACTGCATAAACAGTTTGCCAATTTGTAGTTGAAATACCATTAACGTCATTAGCAAACATTCTTCCTTTTACATCACTACTTGCTGTGGTTGTTTTGAAGGTCATAATTGTTATGTATTTGTGATTAGCAATAAACTCAAATGTTCTATATACTTGTTGACCACTTGCATTTGCTGTAAATGTTCCAATACCATCCGTTGTTGACACTGTTCCACCAGTTGATGCAAAATTACTTATATCTAATTGTTGATTAACCACCAAAGAACCACCGATAATTTTATCATATTCACGATTACCAATATCGGCATCTCCACCACTTGTTCTAAACAAATAAGGAACTTGGTCAGTGACAAAAATTGTTGAGTTTAATTGGTCTGCGTTTCCGCTAGTTAATTGTGCATAATAACCATTTTGTTTAGCGTAGTTATTTTCAATGTTTTTTCCAGCACCATCACGTTTGGCACTTTCAACTTGTATTTCATGTCCATTTTTGGATTTCAAATAATCATAGGTAGCCATTATTCACTTACCTCCTCAATTTCTCTTTTGTTATCTAGGTCAACAACGATTTCACTGTATCTACTTTCGTCATTAACGAACTTTACTTTTTTGCCTTTTGCAGCACGATAGATTTTTCTATCTTCAAGTTCAATAATTTCCATAACTTTTCTCCTTTAATCTTCGTCTATTGTTACTTCGGTTATATCAAATAAACCACTATATAAATCAACTGCTGAAATACCACTACCAATGGAAACACCAGCAATTTGTGTGGTTTTGGTTACAAATAAATTATCGGCTTGTGAGGTTGTATAATACGGTCCTTCACTTGCGACATAAACCCAAGCATTACTTACCCAACGATAATATGATGTAGCGTTATTGTGTGTGCTATCGGTAATAACTTTAATTAAGTCATTTTCTTTAACATGTTGTGTGTCATACGCTTGTAAATCGGCATAAGTTCCCACTACGTCAATAACGTCACTTTGCATTTCAACTAAATTGATTTGCTCGTCAACATAACTTTGTGTAGCAAATGTAAAACTTTGTCCCTTATTGTCGCTATAATTGTAAGGCAAACTATAATCAACATATTGTCCTGTGGTTACACCTACTCTTACAAAATAACCTTTAGCGTTTGTGGTAATTTTTGAATTATATAAATTGAAAGAACCTGTGCTATCAATAATGAATCTACCACCATTATTAACTGTTTTTTGACCTTTAATGTCTTGTGTGGTTGACATATCAAGATAATCATTTTGTGCTAATGTTGTAAGAATATTAGCAAATGTTGTTGAACCACTAACACCACTACCACTTCTTTTTAGAACACCACCTAATCTTTGGACAATACAAACATATCCACCACCTGTGTATATTCCTTCAAAATAGTAAATTGCATTATTGTATTTAATGAAACACAATGTATAAGCATTAGTTCCACATAAGTCACTTATTGTTGTTGAACTTGTCGCACTTTTTAATGGAACATAGTCAAAACTTAATTGTGTGTATGTAAATGTTGGATACGATCCACTCACAACATAGAATAATTTTGTGTCTTTTGCATAAACAATAGAACCACTAACAATATATTGTTCGTAATCTTCGCTATTAATATCACTAATTGTAGAAACAACTTTTAAGTATTTTTCACTATCTTTGCCAAGTTTACCAGAGATTAAAGCTAATAATTCTTGGTAAGTATAATCTTCTTCACTTTCGTCAATTGGTGTGGCATATCTAATATTGATTTGCACACTACCAGTGGCTTGAATAATTGGATTGCCTTGTGCTACATAGATTTCGGCTTCATCATCATAAACAATTTGTGTTCCACCTGCATATCCTTTTAAAGAAATAAATACATTACCCATTACTTGTGTAAATTGGTTGGACATTTCTAATAAAGCATATGTTCCATTTTCATCACTATTAGTTTCAAGTAATTTGGTTATGATTTTTCCATTTGGTAATTTGGCAACAGCAACCCATGTAATATTGCTACCACCAATTTGGTCAACATAAAACTTGATTTGGTCTGTTTGTGAAGCACCTTGAAATGACGGGTCAATAATTGGATAATGGACTTTTCTTTCAAAATCTTTGTATGGCAAACAATCTTCACCATAGAAGACTAGTCTTGTTCTAATTAGCATAATATGTTTCTCCTTTTAGAGAACAATCATTATCAAATCGCATAATTTTGTTTCTCCTTAATTATTTCATTTTTATTATTTCACATTTCTAATTAATTTTGTAGTGATTAATTTTCAATTCAACTTGCTCATTAATTGGTTGCACTTTTTTCGCAATAAACAAAAGCTCTGCACTTTGTGAGTGAGTTTTTGTATTATAAGCATGTCTAAATATTGCATAGTCTTTATTTTTTTCTATATTATCACGATAACCATTTGTCCATGTATAACCAGTTGTGGTATCAATATCTAAATCGGTGTATGAATAAAATTTGAATATAAGTGTTGTTCTAAAATAAATTTCTTGTGTAACTGGGTCTGTGACTTGGTCTATACCATTTTCAAATTCAACAGAGTTAGGAATACTATAAACACCACCACCTTGTGGCTCAATTACAGAACTCGGGAACACATTGTTTGGATTTAAGTTTTCACCTTCAACATATGAGTAGAAATAAACTATGTCTTCGTCAAAATCTTGTTTAAGAATATTATCTCCAACAATGACGTCATTTGTGTCTTTAACTTGGCAAATATATTCAAATACTGGGACTTCTAAAGCGTCCTTTTTGTATTCGCTTTCTTCAATGGCAAACACATGTCTTGAATTATTTTCAAAAGTATTATAGTAGTCTTCACTAACAAACACTCTATTTGTTTCGACAGCATTAACATTTGCATTTCCTAATTGCTCACTATTAACAAATAAAATTTTAATGCTATCAAATGTGCCTTCTCTAGAAACATAAGATATTGGTGTGTTAATATTTGTCAAACTTGGACTTAATACATTTTCAATATCAAATCCACCGTAAGTTGTTTGGCAATCATAACCAATAATATTGTTGTCTTTGAAATCAAGAACAATACAAAACATTTTATTTAGTCCAATGCAAACTGGCTCTAATTGGTAATATTCATTTCTTTGTTCACTAGTTGTGCTACTACCAACAATCTTTGCAAAATAACCATTAATTTTCATTATGCTTACAAAACTAGTGTAGCTTTGGTTCACGTTGTGTGAAAAATTAAATATCAAACCACTATCAATATAGTAGTCGTCTTCTGTGTCGCTATAAGAATATGCTAATTCAAATAAATCACCATATTTTTGTTTTCGCTTAACATTATATTGTTGTGGAATACCATAGTCCCTAATATTTGTGTTTGGGTTCACCATTAAAGATTTAGTGGCTACATATTTAGACATTGTGAACTCACAATCAATAAAATATCCAAATTCGTCTGTGTCATTACTTTCGTTTTGTGAGAAATCTAAAGAAATATTGTTGATAACATATTTTTCGCTACCATCAATTACTAAAGAACCAACTTTTGGAATATCATTAAATGAAGTAAATTGCATGAATCTTGTAACATTATCACTACTAATTTCTTTGGAATAAGAATTAAGTATTTTTGACAAAGCATGGCTATCTGTTAATTTTCCATTTTGATTATAAACTTGAATATCGTGTCCTTTTTTTCTATTAGCAACGTCAAGTTTAATGTCACTCATTGGAATATAATTTACGATAAATCTTAAACCAACTCTACCATATGGAGATACCATATAGTCATATAGTTGAAATTGACCACTTTGGACATATGAAGTTCTCAAAGAATATTCGTCGTTTCCTACAGTCCATGAAATAATTGTATCTGTATTAGCTTCTTCGTCAAACGACCCAGTTGTGAAATATATTCTATTACCATTATATATTCTTGAAAAAGTAAAACCACGAATATAAGGTGTTCCCCTTTCCCAATACATACCTTGTCTAGTATCTTTAAGTAATTCTCTTGTTTCTTTGTCAAATAAAGCCATTTCCTTACTTTCTGTATTAGATTCATTTCTTAATTTAGGTATTTTTTTATTACTTAATGAATACATTTTATTATCAAGCGGTTCATAAACTGTATCTCCATAAAAAGTAATTGTATGTTTTGCTTTTACAATTGCCATTAAATAATTAAATTGTTCTTCAAAATTACTTAAACTAGCACCAACACCACTCAAATATGACCTTAATGAAGTTTTAAATTTTTGTTGTTCTCCTTTATTGTATGCTGTTTGGTCAAACTTAAATACAAATGTTGGTGTTCCAGCATTATTTTTATAAATTACAACGTCAACCATAGCATGAGTTATTTTTAACCAATTAACTTTAAATACGTCGCTTGGAAGTCTAACCACACCACTATCTTCGTCTGTTTGGTAAGAAGTGCCAGTCACTGTTACTGCACCACTAGTTGGGTATGTTTTTGCTTGTGTAGAAACCACATTTTCGGCATTTGATATAACATTAGTGCCAAATGATTGCTTATCTAGTATTCTTGTTTCTCTTACATCATCAAAGAAACTAATATCATGGCTTGTTAAATTAATATTACCTGTTTTGGAATAAATCTTTAATGTAGCACTATCACGATATAGATATGAATATTTGATAATTAAATTAACATTTTGTGTTGGCTCTGTTGTCGTTCTTAAAAAGATATAGAATTGTCCTGTAATTGGGTTAAAATCAATTCTACTATCACCATTAAAACCTATCATTTTGACACTTGTGACATTTTTACCAACAAGACCTTGAACAGAAAAATTATCATAGTATGTCCAAAATGGGTCTGGTGAATCACTAGTTGCATATGAAATAGTGGCTGTTTTTGTGCTTTCATCACGACTATCAAAATAAATATCTCCAGAGAATTTACCAACAACACCAAGTGGCTCTCCTGCATCATAGTTATTATCAAAATTAATTGTATTTGTGTAACCAGATACAGTGTCACTTATACGATAATATTCAAGTGTTTTGCCAGCAAGATTTCTACCATAAGAAACATATTTTCCAATATAAATATATGGGACACCAATTTCGCCTATTGGCGCATTTGGGTCAACACTTACTTTAATTTCTCTACCACCACCAAATGCATGCCAATCACTTGGCAATACTGTTTTAGTAATTGTTTCTGTTACAACTTCTTCTTTGTGTCCACCATTTTCTCCAAATGAGAACTCTAATTTTGCACAACAATTGTATCCATCTAAAAAATCTCTAATTGCACTTAAAAGTGTGTAGTTTTCAAATGTTTTAATAAAATCTACTTTTTTATTTAATGAAAAAGAACTGTCACTTTCAATATTAATATCAAATTCAAAATTACTTAATGAAAAAAGTCTTTCCAATAATTGACCTGTTGTATATGTATTTGCATTATTTCCATTGTCCGTCAAATCTCTTGCATTAAGTAATTCTATTGCACCAAGCATTTCTAAATTGTGGATATAAACAAAGCCACTATCATTTTGGTATCTTTCTACTTTATCTTTAGAGCAAACCCACCATGTTTGTGTTTTTTCGTGTAGCATAATGGTGTTAGCTTCCACTGGTGTTCCTACAAAACTTCTAACAATAAGTTGGACACTGTCTTTTGTTCCATCAATGGTTAAACCCATATTAAAGTCCGTTTGGATTTCTCCTAACAATACTTTTGCATGTGTGATTTTATCAAATGTATAAACATAATCGTGGTTCATAACTAACACCTACTTGTTTTGATTATATGTAATTTTTCCTGACCAGAAATTAGCAGTTACTTTATATTGACCATTTACTTGACCAACACCATTTTCTAATTGCTTATAGTTTTGAGCGTTCATTTTTTGTGCTTTAACTTGTTCATTTTTCCATACTTTTAATAATGTTTGAATAACAAAAGCAATTATGATCGCAATGGCTGGACCACTTAAACCAAGTTTGCCTGTTTCTGTATTTTTTGTGACTAGTCCAAGACCAGCACGACCTAATCTCATGCCTTTTTCCCAAGCACCACCTGTCATACGATTAAGTAATGGGTTTATTGCACGCATTTTTCTATTGTGCTCAACACCACCTTTTTCACCACCAAAAATAGAAACCATACGACCTTTTTTGGCAGCCGATTTCTTGGTTAAACCACTAGCACTACTATCTTTTCTACCGTCACCACTAGCGGCTCGTTTTTGCTCAACAATAAAACGATAAATGGTAGCCATTATAGGTTCTCCTGTATTTGCATGGTCATGCTTAAAGTCATGGCATCACTCTCTGTGTTCTCGTGGTCAATGTTTTCAACAAGTTTTGTAATAATAGAGTGGTTTTCATATTCACCCCAAGAACACCAAATTTCACTAGTAACAAATTCCATATTTGGACTTATATCATTGGCACTTATTCCTTGTGTCCCATATCTTCCATATTCAAAAAATTGTTTTAATAATGGAATTGTTTTATCGCAAATAAATGTATATTGTAATGTTAATGAAATTGCATCAGTGTGGGACATGCTTTTAAATTTATTAGAAACAAGTTGATTAATTTGTGTGTTTGCATTATTGCCACTAGGCATTTCAAGTGGTTCTAAATAATATGTAGTCGCATTATTAAATACAATTGGTGTATCTGCCTTAATTCTATATTTGGTCATACCAATTTTTAATAAATCGTTGCCTAATTGGACACCATTGCTAACTAATGTTGCACTACCACTAAATGTTAAATCGCAATATTCATGTTCATTTAAGTTTCTTGGTTCGTCACAACGAATTGCGTCAAATGATAATGACAATTTGTATTTTTCAAAGCCAACATGTTCTGGTGGGAATAAAATGAAATCATTTTCTTCGCTATCTTCATATTGCTCAAAGCTATATTTGTAAAGGTTGATTGAAGTTGTTTTCAATGCTGGGTTTGATGTTGCATAGGTAACTTGTCCTTGACGATTGTATTCTACATGAATATTGAGTTTTAATTTGTTGTTTTCAATTGTTGTTGAATTAATAGTTCCTACAGTTGTATATGTGTTTGTTGTAGGAAATGGAATCGTTGGTGTTACTGCTTGAAATTGCAAATTAACACTATTTGACAATAAGTTTGTATCAATATTTTTATCTACATAAAGTGAATAATCAAAACTAATTGTAGTTCTATCATCACTATAATTTGATATAGTAATTGCACTATTTGTTAAATAATTAAAAACCTCAATTGACTTTGTATTTGTAGTAATAATGCCTTTAACAACCTTTATTGTTTTTGATACATTTCCTAAACTAGAAACTTGATTTAAACCAATGTATAAATAATATGGATTAGTGGTTTGCAATTTAACACCGCCATACATTAAATCAACCATTTTATCATTAATGTCGTCAACGCTATCAAAATCCCCAATATAATCTCCATTTTTAAGTGTTGGGACACCATTGTTTTGCCCAATAGTGCCAACCACAAATGGCTCATAGAATTTTTTTCCATTTTCGTCTTCACACTCTAATTGTGCAATATCTACCTTTTTGCCTTTAAGTTCATAAGAAAGGTTATTAATTGTTTCAATAGATTGGTCACGATTGGCTAAAAGAGTTCTTAAAGAGCATGTCCAAGTCATTGGAACGATCAAACATGAATATAAGTTTGTAATAGTAGGGTTCTCTGGTGATACCAAAACACCATTAAGAATTAAGTCACTACGATTTTGTTGTTTTGTTAAATCTCTAAATGTATTGACAAATCTATCAACTTCTTCTTGTGATTTTAGTTGTTCATAAAAAGAAAGAATATTAACTTGGTCATTGCCACCAAAATAATTAGGGTTGTCATTGTGAGCTTCTAATAATTTTTGGACAAATGTTTGTCTTATAAATTCTATTGGAAATGTTTTTAACATGTTTATTCCTCCAAAGTTGAATTAATTATATCAACAAGACTTAATGCTTCATAATCTTCTTGCAAATTAGTATTTTGTGTTCTCTTTCTTTTCAAACCATACTCTATTGCAAGTTGGTCTAATATTCCACCATTGAGCATGTTTTCAATATAATGGTAGTGTTCATTTAAGTAAGAGTTGCTTTCACGATTAATCCATACTTTTTTTCCACTAGCGTCAACACCCCAATGGCTTACTTTACTAGTTCTATTTCTAGCACCACGAACATTACGAGCATATTCCCTTGAATATGTCTTACCATTAAAACTAATAATATTGTAATCCCTTTCACCAAGTTTTTCTACACTTGCTTGGCTACCACGAGTTTTCTTTGTTGATTTATCCCTTTTTCTAATATATGGTGCGTCTTCCAAAATGTGATAATAAGGATAATATTCTTCACTAAACTCGTTGCCTATTTCAAAGCCATTAGAGTTTTCGTCAAGCATATAAGTGGGATTGTTCTTAAATGCAACATTTCTAATTTCTTCATTATGTTGCCCATGTTTTGGTGTTCCACTAGGATTAATGCCACGATTTGGAAGATTAGGAAAACGATCATACATTAATTCTCTTAATCTTTTTGTAAAATCGTTTAATTCAAATTCCATAACCTTATTCTAAAATAATATCAATACTAGCAATTCTTGGTTTTAATAAATCTTTAACTAAAATGTTGTGTTCAACATATATTGGTGTCATTTGTTGCACTCTAAACTTTGTTCCGTCTTCTAATGTAACGACGTCTTCCTTTCCAAATGGCTTGCCACCAAATACTGTTATTGTTAAGGTTTCCTTTAGTTCTTCTCTACCATTAACATAACTAGGAACTAAAGTTAGTGGTTCTTTAATGAAATAGAAAATGTTTTCTTCATGGTCATTATTTTTGGATTTCCATTTTCCTTTTTTATCATAAATTCTTCTATCGCATAAAATAGGTGTTTTGAAGCTCATATAAGTTTCTCCTATCTATCGTGTCTATGATAAATGCCCTTTTGCCAACCATTAATTTTTCCTAAACCTAATTGGTGAACAATAATATAGTCAAGGAAAGTGTCCATAGGGTTAGTTTCGGCTTGGAATATTAGATTATAAATAGAACGATATTGTGCTTTAAAGAAAGAATCAACTTTATCTTGGTGTTCTTCAAGATATTTTTCAATATCACTTTCGCCACCCATATCATCATCAAGATAGCAAATTCTATCAATAACTAAATCTAAACCAATTTCAATAATTGCTGGGATTAGTGTGCCTTCCAAAGCATAATCGTTCAAATCTAAACCTTTTTTGGATAAATATTCATTTGTTACAACAAATTCTTCTTTCATATGAGTTACCTCTACTTTTTCATTATACATAAATGAACATTGAAATCACAATAAAAAAGACAAGTCCCAAGTTGGCTTGTCTTTAATCTATAAATTCTCTTTTGCTATAATCTATTTCAATTTGTTCCTTATCAAAGAACTCTTTTAGTTCTCTTGTCCACTTTCCTTTGACAATTCCCCAATGCCAATCTTCTCTCTTTTTACCCCAATTAATAAAGTCACCATTTTTACTAATTAGGTATCTAAAATAACTTGCTTGGTTTCTCTTTTCAAATGTCCATGGGTCACAAGGGTCTTGAAATAATGGTAATAATTTGTTCTTTTGCCACATTTGACACATGCAAGATAATTTGAATTTACCATATGGGTTTCTAATCATTATCTTATCATTGAGTGGTATATCACCTTTATCAAATGAAAACTCAAAATTAAGTGCTGCGACATCTCCTTTAATGTATTGTAGTAATGACCAAATGAAATCATTATCAACTTTTTCTCTAATAAATAAGTCGTCAACCATAAGCAATATGTGTTTGCACTCTAAATCTTTACAAGTTTCATAAACTCTCCTTGTCCAATGTGAAATAGGTAAGTTTCTACATATTGTTTTATAATAAGGATTAATAACAGTTTCTGTAGAATAAATAATCTCTGGGTGGTCTTTCCAATATTTTTCCATGCACAAATAAAATGGTTTGAATAAATCTTCATTTTTATCGCAACTCATTACCACTATTTTAAAACTCATAACTTAAACCCCAATTTCTCCAAATATTCAATTTTTTCTTTTGTCTTTTTGTTTATTCTCCAATAATAATCTAAATTAATGGTATTGCCAAACACAGCGTCACTTCTACCTATTTTTTGATTAATAAATTCACTTAATGTCTTTGTCATATAGTGGTTCAAAAACACACTTTCTTTTGAATAATCGTCTTCAATTGCTACACCACTACGATAACATGCCATACCACTTGGTAAACAAGATTTTAAAATGTTTTGTCTTGCCCACCTACTTGCAAAATGTGGTGACTTAATAACTACACCATTTAATCCACCCCTAACAATGGCTTTGCCTTGATTTTCAAGGTTTCCTTTATGGATTAAATCTCTATTAAGTGAACTAGTGACTTGTTGCACAATTTCTTTATAAATAGGTTCTTTCATTGGTCTTTCAATTAAATTATCGTCACCAAAAAGTTTCCATTTAATTCTTATTTGTTCAAAGTTATTGAAATAGTTTTTATTTCTATTTAAAAAATCATGGATATTGTCAACACCCATTAAAAACTCGTCAATGTCACAAAATAAACACCAATCAAATGTCTTTCCATATTTTTGATAAAAACCTGTGTAAATATCATGTTGCAATTTTTCTCTCACCATACCCCTAATGTTTTTGATCGTAACTCTATCTTTGTATTCACTATCAATAAAGTCACCCACAAATGGTGTGGTAAGTTCATTATTATCATATAAATAAATATGGTCAAAACCTAGTTTTAAATAATGACCAACCCACTCATTAATATATAGATTCTCATTTTTGGCTAATGCACAAACAACTACTCGCATAGTAATTTAATCTCTTTCAAGAATTTTTGGACATATTCACTTTTCTTTTCAAGATTAACACAAACAATTTGATAGTTTAAATCAAAGTCGCTATCAAGCTCTGTGTATAAAAAGTCAATGTCACTATCTAATGTCCCAAATTTATAGTATTCATAAAGTGGATAAATGTATTGATTATATTGGTATTCTGTCCTAAATGCTCTAATATGTGGAACAATGAAATCTTTGATTAAATAGAAACTATCTTTGCAATGTGACTTAATCATTGGTGTAAATGAGTGAATAGGTCTTAACATTTTCATGTTGTCCCATTTAATGCCTAGTCTTTTAGTCAAAGCAATGCAATTGTTCCTACATTGGTAAGCATACATTGTAGAACTAAAATAGAAATCGTCTAATCTCCATTTTATCTTGATTTTGCCATTATCAAAAAAGTCACTAGGTTTAAGTTTACTAGTGGGCAACATATCATCATTTGCATAAATAAAGTATTCACTTAAATCTTTAATGTTCCACAAAAACATTTCAATAGTTGTGCTATTAAATGTAGGCAAAAATTGTTGTGGAATAAACTCATTGTGCAAGACAATTTTGCAATTTTTTGGTAAATCTTTTGGTTCTTGCTCAATATTTGAAAGCAAAAGATAAATGTTTTTCACCCATGGCATATTTTTTGAAACTAATTTCATTTGATAATTAATAAAATTAATCCCACCATACCTAGAACTTAATAAATCTACTATTTTTTGGTTAAGTCTATTTTTCTTACAAAAATTAATATATGTGGCTCTCCAAACTAAATCTTGGTTATCCACATAAGCTATAACTAAATCAATATCGTGTTGTGTTTTCATATTTCCATTATACATTAAGACATAAAAAAAGAAACCCACAAATGTGAGTTCCTTAATTTTACTAACCTATATTAGTTAGAGCCACTTGCTGATTTTAAGATAACAGCAAATGGATAGGCATTTGCACCGGCTTTGATAACATTGCCACTTGCAACACCACTAACTCTTTGAACAGGATTTGGTAAGGCAACACCTAATCTCATTTTAAAGCGTAAACCGATCATATCTTGTTGTGCAAGATTGTAAAGTTTTTCGCCTGTTGCTGGGTCGTCAATTGTTGCTTCTGTTAAGAGTTTCATGCTCATTTCTTCTCTAAAAGCATAGACTAAATAACGGAAGTCACCAACGATAGCAAATGCGGAAGATGTATCAAATCCACCTGTTAAGTCAATGTGTCTTGGTAAAGCACCAACTTCACCTTGGTCACCAGCAAGAACACCTAATTCTGTAATAGTAGAACGGAAGGCACTTCTTAATGATGGTGCGCCAAGAATTGCTGATGGGACATAGCCACTATTTTCAACATAGGACATAGCATCGCTAACTGCATTGTAGAAAGCTAAACCACCTTGACCGTTCCATGTAACTACTGCACCAGCAGCGGTTGCTTCTGCAACGATACCTGTGAAATTAGTCCATGGAGAATTGACACCAAAGAACACTGTGGAGTCAATAACTTCTTGGAAAGCGGCAACGATTTCTTCTGTGATTGTTGGGATAACAGAAACACCATAATCTTCGGTATCTGCTAATGTTTCTTCACTAATACCAACGATACATGCGATTGTTTCGGCTTCTAAATCAACACCTTCCCAAGCAATTTGTGAAATTGGTTTACGATTGATTTCAGCACCTTCGCTATTTGCTGGTGTTTGGGAATTTTTAACCCAACCTGCTTTTGCTAATGCTGTTAAAACATTTAATTTATAGGTCTTACCACGCATATCTGGTAATCTACGACCTAATTCAAGTGCTTTGGATTTGCCACGAACACCTGCGATAATCTCCCTAGCATATTCAACAGGGAGAACGACTGATTGATTGACAATAGCCATAGTTTAATTCTCTCTTTCTTTCGGTATTAACCGATAACTTCTTTTAAGACATTACCCATTTGGTCAAACGCTTGTTGTTTTGCATCACCACTTGGTTGTTGATTTCCACTTGGTGTTGTAACAACTGTTGAGTGGGTAGCACCTTTTGGCAAGGAATCGTCATACTCTCTCTTGACATCTTTGATTACTTTATCAATATCGCCATCTTCGGCATTAAGTAATCTAGTGTCGTTCTTGAAATAGCTTGGCAATCCTGCCTTTGCCAACTTATCGCCTAATAGTGAAGACTTTTTAAAAGCTCTTAATTCTGTTAGTTCTTTTTGGTCGGCATCTTGTTGCTCTTTGATTTTTTGTTGAGCAATTTCTTCGGCACTCAAATTCGCTTGCTCTTTGGCTTTTTTTAATTCGGCATCATGTTTTTGACGCATGGTTGCCATTTCACCATTGTGCTTTGCGTTTAATTTGTCAACTGCTTCAGTTACTTTTGCATCAATTAAATCTTGCAACTCTTGTTCGGTTTTTGGTAATTCTGCCATTACTTAATTCTCCTCTCCTAGATAAAGCCCTAGGGTGCTTTTCTTTTTGGCTAATGCCACTCTACTATAAGTTAGTAGGCAACTTTATAATAAGTTTATTCAACTTTATTATCACTAATGTTTTGAGAAGCACCATTGACAAAGTTTTTCATATTGTCTTGTTGCTCTCTAGTTTGTGGGTTAGCATTTTGACGAGCCAAATTGGTTTCGTTAACTGCTTTACTATTATTATTTTGAGTTAAAGATTTTCTCTTGTCAACATACTCATTATATTCTTTCATACCTTTAATATAAGCGTCAACATTAGGAATCATGTTAACATTTTGTAATAATACCTCTGGATTTAATAGTCCAGCATTTGATAAATTAACGATAGCATTAATTGTGTCAATATCATTACTTGGTAGTGTATGAGTGTAAACTAAATCAATTTCGTTTAAATCAAATTTTACTTTTTCATATAAGGCACTATCGTATCTCTTAACAAAATCTAATGTTAAGTCAAGAACGATCATATATCCTTTGTTAAACCATTTTTCTTTTTCTAAACATAAATCTAGTAATGGTTTTGTTTTTGCCTTTAACACTGGATCACTAGCATTTTGCGTAAATTCCACACTAGTAAAATCTGGAATATGTGTAATGTAATGAATCATTTGCTTAATGTTATCGGCAAGTTTTTGAATATCGGTTTGGTTTAATGGATTAGACAAGAACTTGGCATCAGCGTTATCGCCTTCAATTGGTAATACTCTATATGATTTAATCAATTCAATAGCGGCTTGTGCTTCTTTCTCGTTACCCATACGAGCGTTCTTAATAAATAATAGATAATTCATAATGTCGTCAACATTTTGGAAACGATTATTCATTAAGGCACTATATAAGGAAATAAGAATTAATGCTGGTTTGCAATCGCTAATGCAATTCTTATTATTGATAAATTCAACAATTGGAATATCTTTAAATCCATGTTCGGTAACATAAGATAATTGTTCACCATCAATTAAGAATAAATTAAATGGATAAACATTAAATGCCATTTTTGTTGGAACGGAAATTTGTGGTGTGTAATAAGCATACATTTTATCCTTTGTGTAAATAATACACACATAGCGTCCCACACCAGTTCCATCTACTTCATAATAAATGGTGTAAGCGAACAATCTTTTCATTGCCACACTACAATCATATACAACATTTGTATAAAGGGGGTCTAGTGAACGATATTTAGGAAAACTATCTCCTTCTTCGTTATATAAACACAAGAAACCAGAACTTGTAATTGAACTATTTAAAGCCACATCTGCAATTTCTTCTTCAAATTCATTATGTTTTTGTTTTAGGACAAATTTAGCAATTCTTTCTTTTTCTCTTTCGCCTTTTACAGTTGTAATATCTGGGATTCTACCCAAAAAAGTAGAAGTTGCTGTATCACATAATGGCTTAACAATGTCATAAGTAAAATTGAGTTTTTTAATTTTTCTTGGTTTCATAAACTCAACATACTCTGGGTTATACATCCTTTTTTGTAAACTCATTAATCTAATGTCTTTGCCAATTGCGTCTTTCCAGAATATTTGATACCAAAAAATTCGTTGAACAACTTTGTCTAGTCCAACACCATTTTCTAATGCTTGCTTATCAACATTCATTCTTATCATATTAAAAACCTCTAATTGCTTCGGCAAGTTCTGCATATCTAAAATCAGAGCTCACTTGTCCACCATATCTATATTCATAGTTTAACAAATATTGTGAAACCATATCAACAAAATCGTCATGTGTGCCATTAGGAAATCTCAAAAGTTCTTCAATATCATCTTCAATTGTGGGGTCTAAACTTTCGTCTGGTAACCACACATTTCCACTTTCAAAATAAGGAATTACATTTTCAAATCTTTCTTGTTTTGATTTAGATTTTGGGTCAAAACCAACAAAACCACCAATTTCTCTATTTAATGTTTCAATAGTGGCTAAACCATTGGCTTTTGATTCAATAATCTTTTTCCTACAAAGTGGGTATTTTGCACTTAAAACTCTTAATTGTTCAAGAGTTTCTTGAAATGTCATTTTCTTTTTAACCTTTGTAAGTAAGTAGTGGTCTGCACCATTTCTTCCCCACACACCAATGCAAACATTATCGTTTGTGGACTTTTTCCCACCAAAAGTAAGGTCACAACTCATTTCGTAAGTTTCAAAATTAGAAGGTTTTGTTTTCTCATTATAGAACTTTATGCTATCTCTTTTTAATAAGTTTCCACCTTCAATATAAGGTTTGCCTTGATAAAGAGCGTTCCATTTTTTATTTCCTAATAATTTTTGCATTTGTGTTGCCCAATCACTATCAAATCCAAGTTCTGGGCATAAAGTTTCACCTATTTTTCTATGTAAAAGTCTATCTTCACCCTTTTCCCACACACATGGAATATTAATAATTACCCAACCACCAAGTTTCTCTAATCTACCAATAAGGTCGTCTTCATGCCAACGAGTGTGGATAACAATAATTGCATTTCCTTTGCCTTGTGAACGAGTGGCAACACTATCCACGAAAGTTTGGAACACTTTTTCTCTAATGTCTTGGTTATTAGCTTCTTCACCATTTTTAAATGGATCGTCCACAATAGTAAATTGGCTTGTATTACTAGTTAAACCACCTAAAATACCAGTGGAAACCATGCCACCTTGGTGCTTATCCAAGTCCCATAATGTTTTATTATCTTGGCTATCACTAATTTCCACATTAAATATATCTTTGCCAAAATTTTTGACTAATTGTCTATTTTTATTGCCAAATTTCTCTGCCACATCTGCATTATACCCTGTGATTAATGACCTTAAATCTGGGTTTCTACCCAAAAACCAACTAGGTGCTGTTTCTGTAATAGTGTGGCTCTTACCATGTTGTGGTGGAACACTAATACAAATTCTTACTTTTTGACCATTTTCCACCTTTTCCACTACACTTTGGACAATATTGCAAAGCAAAGCATGGAATTTAGTGAAAATATAATTAGGATAAACATGTTTTAAGTAAAGAGCGTAGTTATCTCTTATCTTTTTCTTCTCTAATTCTTTATCAAATAGTGCCTTTTGGCTAGGTGACATGTTTTGATAGAGTTCAAGTATGTTGTCTTTTTTTTCTTCTTCACTACGAAAACTAGAATTAGGTTGTTCCCTAAATTTCTTTACTTCTTCCTTAAATTGTTTCGCTTTTTTCTTTCTAGCGTTTTCTAATTTTTTTCTATCAAGACTATTTACCGGCATTTATGTCACTCGCTTTTTTCATAGCTTCAATCATGGCTCGTTCTTCTGGTGATAGACTATCCACGATTTTCTTATAGTCGCTATCTCCATTAACTTTTACGTCACCAAGTTTCTCACTCATTTTGTGTTCTGCCAAAAATTTAAGTAAAAGTGGATTAGGTGGCAATTCTTCTTCATATTCCACTATTTCATAGTGTTCACCAATAGTGACACCATTTTCGTCATATTCTCTAACCTTTAAAGGTTGTTGTTTTTTAATTCTTTTCCCACCAATAGCGGTTTGGAATAAAGAGCCAGCAATAACAACGTCTGCTAATGCCCTACTATCTTTCATTACTAATAAAAGAGTGGGACAAATCGTAACCAAAATTGACCATTGGTTCTTGGTAAGTGATAATTTTTGTCTAATTTCATTGTCACTATCCCCATTAAGACACCACTCTGCAATATTATTGATCGTTGATTTATTCATTTCAAAATCATGTAGTTCTGTCTGTGCTAACAATTGATTCACAGTTTTTAAATCTACACTTTTGGCTAATTGTTTAATTGGGTCTAGTATTTCTTCTTTGCTCATATTCTATTTAAGGTGTCTAGGCATAGCGAACACAACAACACTACACCTAGAAACCACTATTTATTATACATTAATTTGGCTTTTCGTTGACAATAACTGGTTTAATTTTTCCATCAACATACATCATTTCAACTTTTTTGCCTTCTTCTTTGGCTTTCTTAATAGCTTCGTTTTGTCTAATCTTTTCTGCCATTTCTTTATCGTATTTCTCAATGGCTTGTGCTTCTTCTTCTAAAAACTCTTTGAAACCTTTTTGTGTGTCCCATTTCTTGATTTTTCCACTACTAATAGTGCCACATAGTGCAACAAAGTATGTTTCTTTTCTATTAACAAAGGAATTATATAAAGACACTAATAATTCATAATGTTTTACCTTTTTGATAATATCAATGGCTTTCTTGGATTTCTTAATAATATCCTTGATTCCCTTTTTTTGTTCTTCTTCCTTAATTAAAGTCAATTGAAATTCCATGATAGCAATATTGCTTTCAAGCATTTTCACAAATATGTTCTTCATTAAGTCTTTTTGAACATTGAGTTTGTATTCATTAGTGTTAAGTCCCATATTATCTCTCTCCTAATCTAAACACTTTTCTAAAACCATAACACAACCACATAAAAGTTTTCTTGAACTTGTTATTTTCAAGTCTAAGCATAATTTTAAGAATATCAAAATATGTCTTGTTGTGTTTCATTGTCTATATTATAAATCCTTATTCACTAAAATGTATATAGGTAATCTAAATTGTTACACATTGTCATTTATGTAACATTATTATCACATTTTATACAGTGTCTAAATTTTATATCTTGATTTTTCCAAGCTAAGACAAGATAATGAAAAGTGCCCGAAACCATATACGGAATAAGACAAAGTAACTATCACTAACAAGTGTGGCATACCAAATTAAAACAAATCAAAATTTGAAATCTATGAAAATTTTTATATGTTGTTTAAGGACATTGGGTTATATTCTATAATCTCGTTATAACTTGATACCCTACACCTTAAATATACTAAAAAACTACTAAAATATCACGTATGCATAATACACGCACAATATTTAAACCATAAGAAAATATTATTCTTTTTTAACTACACCATATTAAACATAATCTATATACTAGACTATAGTTATTTAATTTATAATGCTGTTTAATTGCATTTTTAACCAATTTAAGACACTTTAAAACAAAGTTAATATATTTTATCATTATGATTGTTTTTCGTGGCTTAAACCTTTTGTTTTTAAAATATAATGTTTCTGAGACCACAACAAAAAGAAAAGCACCCTTTTGGTGGGTGCTCTTTTAAGGTTGAATCATTTATCTAAATCTTAAACAAAATCTAGCTTTATCAAATTCTCCCTTGGGTTGCCACTCTACATAAAGTTGTTGAGATGTATCAACCACTATAAGGGCAGCAAGTTCGCTAATTGTTCTCCTTTCCATTGTTGCCAATTTTTCCAACAGTTCATATTGTTCTTGAGTTAAATTAATACTCACTTTTTTTGTTCTCTTTTCCATTTTTGCTATCTCCAGGGATCAATAATTCTTGTTTATAAATTCCAATAAATCATATTGAGCATCTTCAAGTCTTTCTAGGTCGCTTTTATATTCACTATCATGAAACTCTGCCCATGCTTTCTTTAAGTTTTGGACCATTTCAAATAGTTGACATTGGATAAAGTAATCGTCAATATATGGCTTGGCAAGTGCTTTTAATTCTTCTAGGTTTTCGCTCACACCATAGAAATAATTAACAAACTTATAATTAATAAAATCACTTTCTTTTAAAATCTCAAAAATTGCGACCATATCATATGTGGAACTTGTGCCAATTTCTTTGAGTTCCATTAATTGAAACCATTTATTTTTATATTTGAATTTCATTTGTTGTGGTTTTCCTTTTCTATTAATAATTTCTAGAGTTAATTCTTCAAAGTCTTCCCAAAATTTATAAGTTGCCATTATATCTAGCCACTTTTCATGTTCTTCTTGGTTCTTAAAAGGTAGATTTCTCTCTAGTTGGTCAATAAGTTTATTTTCTTCTTCAATGTTTTCTTGTTCTTGGTTTGATTCCACTAATTTGGAATATCTTTCCCAAAGGTTCAAAAGTTCTTGTTTTTTCATGTGTGTGTATCTCCTTACATATAATAATGATTTCTTAATATTTTAATTGCTCCTTTTAGGGTGTTAGCTTCTTGGACATATCCACTTTCTTTATGGACAATCACCACAGAATTTTCTTTGTCACGATTTTTAGTAATGGTTACAAAATCATTATTTATTTGAGTTTTGCCCCTAATGGTTTCTTTAATATCACTCTCTAGGATTTGGTTCTTATTCCATCTAATTTTAGTGACGAAAATATCTTTTTCTTTAACCACCCAAACAAAACCAAAAATATTATGGTTGTAATTATCGGTTAAATACATTGCGACAAATTCTTCAAAGTCACTATTATTAGGTTCTATAGAATTGTCTTTCCAAAAGTCCTCTAATACCAACACCCCATTTTCAATCTTTAATTGTTGTGGCAATAGAATTTCTCCTTGAATTGTTTCTCTTGTGTAAAGTGAACCCAATAATAAATTGATCCTTTTCTTAATATATTTTGCTTTTTTAAGATTTCTTTCAATATATGCCCCTTTGAGTTCTTCTTCACTATCTAAAAGGTCTTGCCTAATGTTGGCAATTTCATTTTTTATGACTTGGTGTCTTTTGTATGAGTTCTTATTCATGGTTAACCCCCCTATTTAATATTTTCGTCATATTTGACAACTTTATTTTTGATTAGTTCTCTCATTGTCTTTGTTTTGTTCCTAGAACTTTTGAGTTCTTGTTCAACAGTTGGCAAATAACAATAATCAAAAATAAAAATATAAAGGTGTTTTTTGGTTGTGTTTGAATAATCCCAATCCCTACCTAATAAAAGGGTTTGTTTTTGTTTGTCATAAATTGCCACCAAAGAATCGTAGCTTTGGAAATATCTCTTTTCGTTGGTTTCAATGACAAATTGGTTTTTGTTTTCTAGTTGTAAAACTTTAAGATTTAATGTTTTTTTCATTTTGTTTGGTCCTCTTTCTTTTTTTGTGTTGGGGGTTTTTGCCCACCCCCAAGGGCTTTTAGTGGTTTTGCTTTTGCACCATATCAAGATATTTTTTGGATAGGTTGATCTCCCTTTCCCATGCCTTGCCACCCTCTTTGAGTTTCATGGCTTTCTTGTAGTGTTTCCTAAATTCTTTAGTTGCCTCTAACATTTGGTCCCCTCCTTTCTTTATATCTTTAATATATATAAATAAATTAGGTATTGCAATAACTTTTATTTCCTTATAGTTCTTTTAGTTCTCTTTGGTTGCTTTCCTTGGTGGGTTTAATATTTAGTTGTGAAACAAAAGGAAAGATTGAATAAAAGATTTTAACCTATTATGGTCTGAAAAAAAGCATAGAAAAACTACCAAAAAATGAACCTAAAAATGAACATTGAAATGGGGTAGTTCCAAAATGCTCATGTCCCAAGATTTTTGTCCCCTTATTCTTGGGATTTTTTTATTTTAAAATTCTAGACCAACATTATTTTTAAAGGCACTATTGATTTTTGGAAAGATGGGGGGTTAAAATAGATAAGGTTAGTTCTTGGTCAACTCGCTAGAACACACTCTAGTTCACCGCTATAGAAGGTGGATAAAAGGTCATTGGAACTTTGCAAACGCTAGCTCATGTGCAAAGTTCTAAATTGAGTAACTAACCGATGCAATTTTTGGGACATATCAAATGGTATGTCTTTTTTTGTGCAAATTTGAATAAATAAAAAAATCACTAGGCACAATGAGGACGAAAAACCTAGTGATAAGGTTAAAATTTATGGCTAAAATTTCAACATAAATATTGTAGCACTATTCAAGCAATAAAAAAAGAGTGAGATTGTGGATTCTCACTCTTTGGTCGTGGCTGTTCCTTTTCTAGGAGGACTATTTCAATATACCAATTAAATACGCTTTTCGCAAGGATAGAAATCTCTAACTTTGCATTTTAATGAAGTAGCCAATTTAATTAGTGTGCTAATTTTAGCTTCCTTTGGATTATTCTTTTTAGTTTCCAAGAATTTGATCGTATTTTCATTAACACCACTTAATTCTGCAAGTTCTTTGCGGCTTAAACCTTTGCCTTTTCTAATTTCTTCTAATCTAAATTCTTCCATTATTTAATCTCCCTAACAACTGTTTTCCCATGGATAGAAATACGATTATCCCATGATAATTTAGATTTGCTACCCAAATATTTAGTGTTGTAATGTGGGGTGTTACTTAATTTCTCGTATTGTTGTTTCTCGTCATTTTCTCTAACGATAATAAACTTTTGACCCACTTGTAATTCACTGAACGTCATTAATGATTCTCCTTCTAATTGGTGCTTTAATTTTCATATAGTCTTCTTTGGATATTTCAATTTTGTTATATCCTTTATCAATTACATAAAACTTTTCGTATTCTTCAAAACGATACCTAACGATCGTAGTGCTAATGGTTAAACCTTTTGGATTAATTGCTACTATCATACTTTGCCCTCTAATAAGTCGTCAATAAAGTTAATCTTGCTTTCATTTTCTTTGGTTAGTTTTTCAATATCGTCTGGATTTATTTTAATAATATCCATATTCTTTGGAACATACCAACCTTGAAAACCTTTTGCATAGAACGATTGCTTTTTCTTACCTTCTAATTCATAGAATTTCACATAGCCATAGAACCAAGCTAATTGTCCTTTTTTGAGTGTGTATATTTGCCTACGAGCATGATTTAATTTAACATAGATTTCTCTTGTAAAACCCCTACCAAAGTCAATGCCTACAAGGTCAAATTCTTCACCTTTTTGGATAACTTTGACAATGCCAACACCTAGACAAAATACTTTATCTTTTCCCACTTTTGGAGGTCCAAGAAAGAATAATGATTCATGCAATGAGTGGTGGACAAGTCTAACTATGTCCATCATGGCATAGTCTTTATTCTTGATTACTACTTTGCCCATGTTCTAATTCTTCCTCCTTTCTGTCAATATAGTCTGATATCAATACACAAAATACCACTATCGGTATCAAAATTAGAAAAACTGCCATTGGAACTGACAATAATATAAACAAGATAAAAAGCCAATAAGGAATAGGTATCATAATAATTCCTCCTTCGTTAATGCAAATGATTTTCCATACTCACTTAATGGATAACTCATAATGCAAGTTCCGTTATAAATCGTTATTGATTTGTCATATAAGCTAACCAAATCATTTAAGCACCTAATAATATCTGTATGCCCATATGAATAAACATAAACTGCGTCTAATAATTTAAACAATGTAACAAAATCAATACCCAATTTTTCTTCAATGTCTTCTAGTTTTTCTAGTTTCTCAAATGCTTGCTTTTCCTTTTGGTATCTTGTCAAAGTTCCGTCAAGAATAATATCTCCATTTTTAATCAATCTTTTCATTATTCTTGGCTCTCCAATAATTCTTGTGGGATTGGTTCTTTGGGCAAACATAGACTAGTGGCATATTCTTTTAAATCAAGCCATATTTTATTTATAAATTGCACCGTTTCATGGGTTAGTGTGTGAAGGTCAATATTACTAATCGCTACCTTAATAATTTCTTCTCTTTTTGGATTTAATTGTAAAATTTTTACATACACACCTTCTTCTTTAGCATAAATATAGGCACTTGTCTTTTCACTTTTCTTGCCTTCATATACTTTGTTGTGCAATCTCCAACCGTCTTGGATAAGTTTCTTTTCTAATTCAGTTGTTTTTCTTTTCATAAATTCTCCTTTGGTATTCAATCTCTAATTTTTGTAAATATTTAATGTTTTGCTTATGGGTAAATCTTTTCTTATTAAGCACTAGCAACTCTTTAACTCTTGCTATCTCGTTAATAAGCTCTACCATGTTCATTTCTTTATATGATTTACTCATTTACGCACCCCATACAACCACAGAAACATTTGAGCCGATAAAAGTATCAATAACCACCTTTTCACTCGTTAAAATGGTCATTTTCACTTGTGCCTTTAAATAGCCATTACCACTAATGGAATAGGACAAGTCTTTATATCCATCTGGGTTATAATAATGAATATCATTTCCCACACTAATTTCTAGTGTTTCCTTTTCATTGACTTTTACCCAAACAATTTCGTTTGTTTCTTGGGTGCTTGCACTAGAATTATTTTTTGTGGATAAATCGCAAGCCACTAGTGTCATGGCTAAAATTGGTAACAAGAATAATTTTTTCATTTTTCTATAATTCCTTTCTTAATGTATTCTTTGACAATTTGTTTGTGTTCGTCATTTTCATATATAAGTGGTGAGAAGATAGACATGAGAACAGTAACAACAATAGAATCACCTGCCATATGATAGATATTTGCATCAGTCATTCCTATTGACCGCATAGCTTCATAATCACTATCTTCAAATCCCATTAATCTTACACACTCTTTTGGTGTTAATTTTCTAATCTTCAAATTGTTGCCACTAGCATTTTCGGTGTAGTAAGGGTGGAAAGATTTTTCGGCAGGTATTGTTGTGGCAATATTCTCACCATTATAAATTCTATTTTGTTCAAAATATTGTCTTCCACCATTAGATTTCTTTTCCCCAATTCCACCAACTAGTTCAACTTCGTCTTTAACTACTACACCCAAACAATCGCAGCGAGTATCTAATGTGGGTGAAAGTTCTCTATTTGAGTTTTGAACTCTCCCCATATTTTTATCTTCTCCATTTACAAGGATCATACCAGAGTGGTCTTCCCCTGCACCCCTTGCAGTTATTGTAGGACTTAATGCCCCACTTGTTGGATTGATTACATTTTCAAGTGGTTTTTGGTGTGCTTTCCAATTACTAATTCTCTCAATATGTTCATTGGTTAAATAATATTTTTTAGGACATACTTTTTGCAATAAATCTTTGAGTTTGTATTCTCTCTTTAATTTAATTGGGAAATTGTATGTGTAATCTCCAAGAACACTAATCATAAAGCACCTTCTACGATTTTGTGGTATTCCATAATCTTTTGAGTTAAGAATTTCTACATAGTTTTTGTAGCCAAGTTCTTCAAGAGTGTTTTGCCATTTAATCATGTCTTCTAGATTTGCTGCTCCCACGACTTCGGGAACATTTTCCATTAACAAAACTTGTGGCAAACTGTGTTTTTCTCTACTTAATTCTTTTAGTATTCTTTCAACTTCCCATAGCAAGCCAGAACGAGTGCCTCCTTCGGCTTGACTAATAGACATGCCTTTTCTCTTACCGGCAAGTTCAAAGGGATAGGTCTTGGCAAGGAAATGAATAAGTTAAGATATATTCATACTTGTCGGTGTCAACTATCCCTAAATCACCCCCTTTAACACTCATAATGTTTACTAGATTATGTGTAGCCACAATATTGTTGTAGGCATTTCTTAACCACTCAATTGGTTTTCTTTCTAATTGCTTATCTGTTAGTGGTTCATTGTAATTCATGCTAGTGCCACGAACTTTTGCAATTAGTTCTTCTTTAGATAAACCTTGCGAATAATCTTTAAAATCTTTGATATGGATTGCATTGTATGAGCAATAACTATTGTATGCCCACTCACATATTCTCCATGATTCAACATTTTTAGTGAGTTGTTTCATGGCTTTGAAAGTAGCACCAATACCAGCAAAGAGTTCAATCATGCGAATTGGTTTATCAATAATCTTTTTTGGGTAGATATAATCCCATAAAGACAATTGTTGGACAATTTCTCCCATATTCTTTTCCTTTCTATTTATCAAATTTTTCTAGCCACATTTTTTTAATAATTTCTATGGCTTGTTCTAATTGAGTATCGTTCATTTTTGAAAAGTGACAATCTTCATAAGACAAGTTCATTTCTTCTCCAAGTCTTATGTAATACTTATCCCTTTCTTCATGGTTAGTCCAAAGTTGGTCAAACCATGTATGAGCTTCGTGTTTTCTATTTCTTATCTTCTCACTCATTTTACCCCCTAAAATAATTTAATTTTTTCAACATTTACCAAGCGATAATTTATTCTACGATATTCGTCATATACGGGTTTCCAAATAAACTCACATTGTCTTCTTTCATTAGGCAAATATAGTTCCATGACTTCTAGTTGTCCTTGCAAATCAAGAGCATATGGACAACCTTTGCAACCAGTTCTTAAAAAGTTGTATGGTGGATAATATAATTCGCAAAGAATACGCTTGCCTTTTTCGGTTTCTATTTTTTCCAAAAACCAATTTTCCCATTGTTCGTCAACTTTAATAAGGGGGTGGAATCTAGTTACATTTCCTTTTTTGTCGGTTAATATACACCCTTTTATACTTGCTCTTTGTCCTTTTTCCCCTTGCCGCATACCTGTCATTACGATCGGACGTTTATTTTCTCTTTCCCATTTTCTAGCAGGTTTCTTTTTTAATTGTTTACAACACTCTGCACTAATATTTAATTTAAAATCGTCACTAAATTGATATTTAAGTATTTTTGGGCAACCAAAATGTTCTTTGGTTAAATAAGCAACAATATTTTTTGTGTCCTTATGACCTTTATGCCATTGATTGAGTTTTTGGCTATATTCTTTGGACTTAAATGGATAACCATGTTTCTCCAACATTGGTTTGATTGGCTGTGTTGGTTGAATAATTATAAAGCGTTGGTCTTTACTTGCCATTTCCTTTACGAAGTCACTTACCATTTTGTATTCAATTCCTGTATTAATAAAAACTCTTGGTATTTGGTTATTCGGCAAAGCCATATCTAATAAATAATGAAGCAAAGTGCTATCTTTACCACCACTAAAACTTAAATAGGCATTGTGTTCTAAATCATATTTTTGGTCTGTTGCTTTTATGACTTCAATCCTGTCAAATAATAATAATTCGTTGTCCATATCACAAATCAAATAAATTCATTTCTCCTTTCGCATTGATTCCTTGCAATCTATCTTCGGCAATTTTAAAGTAGAACTCGTTAATCTCAAAGCCAATATATTTTCTTCCCAAATGTTTAGCAGCTAAACAAGTTGTTCCACTTCCCATAAATGGGTCTAGTATTATGTCATTGGGTTGTGTAGAGTGGGCAATATGCTTTTCCACAAACTCGATCGGTTTGATAGTTGGGTGCAAATAATTGTCTTTGTCATATTTGTTAGTGTTAGTAATAAAGTATTTGTGTTTAAGCTCATATCCGTCATTTAAGACGCATGTTCCTTTTTCTCTAAACATAAGGCAATATTCTGTGTCTGGCAAAAAAGTATTTTTCGTAATTGGTGAACAATTTTTCTTGTGCCATGTCAATATTTCAAAACTTATATTTGGAAAAGAAAGAAAATAGTTTAAATAAAATGGGATTTGAGTTTTATTGCACCATATGTAGATATATATGTGCTTTAAAACTCTAACAAACTCGTCCAATATTGAATTATTGATTCCAGCGTTTAGTTTTGCGTCCACTACGTCTTGGTATGGTTTAATTGCTCTATCTTTAAACATGCCACCAGAGAGTGCAGTTCCATTATGGAAGTCATAAGGTGGGTCTGTATAAATTAAATCAATACTCTTGCTTGGAATATTTTTTATTAGTTCATAAGCGTCCCCAAGATAAATTTTATTCGTTTCCATAGTCAAACAAACTTTGCTGCTCTTTTATTTCTTCTTTGTTAATAACAAGTTCTTTATTGTTACTACCACGAAGATTGCAACAATCATTTCTCTTTGGATTCACATGTTCTTTCCAATAGTTATAATGCTCGTCAACGTCTTCGCATACCGAGATAGTGGGTATCTTAACATTTGCAATGATTTTAAGTTTCTCATTAAGTGGCAAATGCTCATATCCACCTACTTTGACACTATATTTGGAATAATCCACATTGAACCATTTTTTAATCCATGTGTTAATTCTCAAAAATTCCACAATGGCTTTCTCAATACCTAAAGAGTTTAATTTATCAAAATCCATATATTCTGGCATGAGTGGACTTAATCTAATAGCAACGTCAAATCCTGCCTTTTGTAATTTAAGAATTGCCTTTATTCTTTGGCTTGGAACACTTGCTTTCTCATATTGAACCGATCGTTCGTCGTCAAGTGTGGTAACTGTTACTTGAATATGAGCTAATTCCTTATCCATGATTTCAATATATTCGTCTTCTCCCACTAAATGTGACTTTGTGACAATGAGATAACCAATTCCATATTTATTTAATAACTTAATGGTTTCGTAAGTCACTTTGTATTGTGATTCACATGGTTGAAAGCAATCTGTCATACCACCAAGTCTTACAATAGAACCTTTTGGTAATTTCTTGATAACTTTCTCAATTTTGTCTAATGGTGCAACGCTTGGGTCATTTGGCTTCCATAGATTTCTAAAACTCAATAAAGATTTTGCGTAACAATATGAGCAATCGTGTTGACAACCACACCCATATGTATCAAGTCTTGTTGGGTAATAGCATTTTTGACCTTCGCCACCACCTGCTTTTTTAAAAAAACTTTTAAATTCGTTTGGCATAATTTTCTCCTAAAAATGGTTTCCAATAATTATTGCATTTTTCCTTTTCTTTTTCGCTTAAAGGAATTATGTTTTCATGGCACTCTTTTAACAATGCGATCGCAACGTCAAGGTCTATGCCATTTCCGTCGTCTTCAATGTTGTCCACAATGTAATAGATATAAAATCTCTTATATACAAATATTTTCTTTTCGTATTCAATGTCCATGTCTAGATATTCCAAATCTAAACCTAAATCATTGTCGTTTTGATACATGTGTTTGCCATTGTTGAAACGAACTATATAACCTAGACAATTTTTATTTTTGGTTAGTGCCTTGGCTAGGTTCACCTTTTTCTTATTTGATTTCATTTACTTTTCTCCTAAAATCTTCAAAACAATCTGGGCATACCACCACTTCATGGTCGTCACCCACATTTAATCCCACATAGATAGACCACTCTTTGTCACATAATTCACATGCAACATAATCTCCAAAGGGTAATTTGTGCTTTTGAATACTTAATTTAGCCACCCATTATACCCCATTAGTTTGTCATACAAGATTAGAGTTTCTTCCATTTTCTTGTATTCCTTTAATTTAATTGCATATTCATGTGTTAGTGGTTTTAAGTGAAGAAGCTCGTCTTCTAGTTTGCCCATTTCCTTAACATATTCATATCGTGCCTTATCATGTTTTAATTGGGTGGACAACTTTTTATATTTAAGTGGATTATCAAACTTCATGGACACTAATCTCCATAGCACAACTTAAAATTCCGTCTTCTTCAATAACTGTCATGTGGTTTTCACTTTCTTTAATAATCTTCTCGCCATATAAATCATAGTATCTATCAATAATAGAAATCTCTTTGCCTTGGCATTTTAATTGCACAAATGCGTCATTTAAGGCACTTTCACTACCGTCCAAGGGAATTATGCCATTAGACCTTAAAATGTCCCTTAAATCGTTTTCTAGCACCATTTCCAAGACTTTTGTTTCTCTATCCACAAATCGTTTGGTGGCTTTGGCTTTCTCATAGACACCTAAACCTTTAATATTCATAGACATGATATATATTTTAGAGTTCGCTTCTTCTCCTTTTTGAATATCAATCTTCACTGATTCTTGTTTCGCCATATTACTTCCCCCCTAAATAAAATTCAAAACCTTTATGAATATGTGTTTTTGAATAAATACAAGCATATTTTATTGATTGTGGATTTGTTTTCATTTCTCTAGCGGTTTCTTTAAAAGAGCGAAATCTTTTTATAACATGCCCATTTTTCTTCATTATGACTGGTCTAGCATTATATAAATGACTTTGTATTTGTTTTTCTTTGTTGATAAGTCCAGTTGTAAATGCGTGTTGCATATTCTCTTTGGCACTTACCCACTCTAAATTAGAAACATTATTATTTGTTCTATTTCCATCAATGTGATTTACTTGTGGTTTATTATCTAGGTTAGGAATAAATGTTTGGGCAACTAGTCTATGAACATCACGACATATAAAATGTCCATTAATATTTTTGATATTTACAAACTTATATTGTGAGCTTCTAGAAAATTGCTTTAATATTTTTCCTTTTTGGTGCAAAACCTTACCATTTTTGTCTATGGTTATATGGTCCACGCTTTTAATTCTGCCTTTATTGGAAACATAATAATTAGGAAATTCACTCATGCTTTTCCAATTTTCTTTCATAATATTCTCCTTTTAACTTATCTTAAACTCATTATAGCTTTCAATAAATCTCCTTGCCTTTGAGTTTTCTTCCAAACTATCTAATCTAATAGAGAACAATTGACCTTGACCATTTCTAGACACTTTTTGGTTATATGCCCAATATCTAACAAGTCTTGGTGCTAAATCTTTCCATAACTTATCTAAAAAGTCTTTGGTTTCTTGTTCATTGCCAATCCAATATTCATAGTCTTTGGTGATAATCACTTTATCGTTTTGATAAGACAAATTAAGAGATTTAATATCTTCCCAAACCATTGAGCAATGGTCGTGAACCTTAATATCTTCGTTATAGACATAGCCATATTCACTTAACTTATCGCAGATTTCCTTTTGACTAGTTTTTCTATGCAAGGTTAGTGAGTTATATTCAATTAATCTCCACAATGCCCACTGTCTAGGTGTTAATAATTCTTGCTTATATTCCTTATCGTGTTTTTCTTGTAAATCACTTTCTGTAATAGAAGCCACAAATAAATCCATTTGTTCAAACATGTTACTTTTTCCCTTCCTTTTCTATATCGTCCAAATAACTTTCCCATAGTGCATCAAGACACTTTTTAGCTTCTTCGTGTGCCTGCGATTTATTTGGTATGCTACTATCTAAATCATTATCATAAACTTTTAATGAATTAGATTTTAGATTTTGTTTATTTTGATTTTCTTTAATTTTCTTTTCTTTAAATGGTTCTCCTTCTTGCATGGTTTTTAATTGGTATTCATCATTGATCAATTCAACCTGTTCCAATAAATTTTTGTAATTAGTGGATAAGAATTGTTGATACCTATTGTGATAAAACCAATGGCGAATCAAATAAGTGTGGTTGTTGCATTTATCCACGAAATCATAAAGTAATCTTTTTTTGGATAATTCTTCTAGAGCTTCCACATAAGTCCATTGTAGCAAGGTGTTTTCATAGTCTTGCTCGCAATTGTCTAGGGTTTCAATGAGTTCTTTTGCATTACCCACGAAACCCATATCGTCTGCATTAACTAGAAAGAAAAAATATAGCAACTTTGCTTTATTTGATAAACCTAATTTGAAACCACTTACATTGAGAAAATCACAATTAATTAATCTCTTTGTAATCATTGATTTATTCCTTTCTATTTTCCTTTTTTCCACTCACTAGCCATGTCATAATCAAGTTCTACTAATGTTTTGATTTCTTCCACTTGGCAATATGACATTTTGGCATATTTGGAATATTTAGATTTGCCAACTACCCTAACACACAAAATGTTTTTTTGCTCTTTAAATTGGTCAACAATGCTTTTTATAAATGTCATGCAACTAAATGATTGAATTTCAATTAATCCATTAGCATTAACCACTTGATACAAGATAAATGAGCAACTTTCTTTATGGTTGGTATCATGGACAATAATCTTTGGCTTTCTTAATATCCAACCATTTAGAATCATTGCATTTTGGTATTTTCTTGTCATATCAATTATGATCGGTTCATTAGCAAGTTTTTCTATTAACTTTGTTAAATCATTTTCCATTATTCAACACCTCTTTCAATAGTTCGTATTCTTCTTGGGTTAATAATTCTTTTCCTAAATCCCAATAATTATCAGCATAACCAAATGATTTAACATATTCTTCGTAGGTATCATTTGTTTCAAAACAATAACTTAATAAATTACCAACACAAACATTTTTCTCTTTAATAATCTCTAATGCTTTAAGAGTTTTTTCAATAAGTTCAAACTCTGGTCGCATATCTGCAACATTTGCAACTAAACAAACTTGATACATTTCTCTTAATGCCTTTAACGGTGTTGATGCTTTATTCGTCTTTTCCTTATTTTCGTTCTCCTTTATGAACTCAATATCAAAAAGTCTTTCTAAATCAATTTGACATAAAGTGCCGTCTTCATAAACGATATTCAAAAACTTATTTTCAAATATTTCTGCTTTTTTTACTTTTCTACTACTCATAACAATTCCAACTCTCCTTTATCGTTCATTTTTGCAACATAAATAAGACCTTTATCAGTTTTGATAGCAAGTTTGCAGTCTTTGAACCACTTGTTCATGATAACTCGTTTTAATGAAGCCCAATCAACATGCTTAATAGGACGAATAACAAACTCTCCATTATTGTCGTAGTGCATTTCATAATCGCACAATTCTTCAATAGTGTCGGCTTGTTTAATAACTTGTTGCTTGTTTATAGCATAATACTTATCAGTTAGTTTAATTACTTTATAACAAGGTGGTAAACTCGTTAAAATCGTTGTTTCGTCAATTTCATATATTCCATCTTTCGTTCTAATGTATTTCATTTTAACACCCATTTCCTTTCTTCTAGTTTTGAAACAAAAATCAAACCTTTTGGTGTCCATATAAGACCATAAATTATATAGTCTTCTAAATGGTTTTCATGGGTTCTAATGGCTTTATCAATTTGTTCTTTGGTATATAACATTTTAACACCACCATTTTTATGTGTCATAACTATGCCATCTAATAATTTTTTAATGCTTTTAGCTTCTTTCAAAACGATCGTTTGGCACTTACTTTTGGCATAAATATTATTTGGATTACTTTTGGCTTTAACTCTATAGACAATATCGGTTTCTTCCACCACTTCAAAAATGGTGTCTTTGGTTCTAATAAACTTACTCATAATCTCTTATGCTACTATGACCTAAATAAACACAAATACCGTCAATGCCTTCGTGTAGTTGAATATCGTCAACATATCTATAGCCATATTCTAATTGGTGTTTTCTCCACTCGTATTTAGTCCACTCTTTGTCGCTTTCACTAGACTTAAAGTAAATTGCAACACTATAACAAAGGTCGTCTAGTTCTCTTAATGTAATCATAATTATTCTTCCACCCCAAATGCTTTTGCGTAGTCAATTTTGTTAAACAATTTCTTGTATGAAAAAATAGCGTTACATTTCATGCCCTTGCGACAAGTTGGACAATGGTTGCAACCTTGTGGCTTAACGATTCCTTGCTTAATTAAATCAAATCTTTCGCAATGTTCTTCCACCACTTTTAGTGCCTTATCAAGATATTCTTGGTCAATTTCAATTAATGCCTTGTCTGGTTCTTCTTCCTTTGTGGTAACCGCTAAAATAAAAGGCAACTTTCTTCCAATATTTTGTCTTACGATTTCTTGGTAGATAGCACCTTGTATGTCATAGCCATATGCTTCCACAAAATCAACCTTAATATTAATTCCATTTTTCTCAACCCAAATTAAGTCTTTATAGGAACTCATTATTTTTTGGTCAACAATGGCATTAGGTAATAAGCTATCAATTTTGATTTTAAACTTAACACCCTTGATTTTTCCCACCATTACGACTTGGTGTTTGCCACTTAAAAATTCCATAAGCATTTCGTCACTTTCAATGGCTTTGATAATTTCGTTGGCTCTTTCAAAGTCCTTTAACAAAGTTCCGTCTTTCTTGAAAATCTGTGGGTTTTCTTGTTGAAACTTGTCCATTTCATTTGAGAAATAAGCATCAACATATGAACCGGTCAACATGGCTTTGCTAGGTTCTTCATGGTATTCACCACTAATTTTAGCAATTGCTTCCCTTTCACATTTCATAAAGTCTTTGAATTGGCTTGCACTCATGTATTCTATGTTGGCTTCTTCACTATAGTAATTTTCGTTAGTTAATTCCATATTATTTCTCCCCACTTAAAGTTGCCACAACTTGTTTGCCTTGACTTAAAGTAAGTGATTCCAAGTTCATAGTGTGGAAATGTTTGTCAATCCAATTAAAGAGTTTTTTTCTAGCTTCTTCACTTGGTAACATATCAAGGTATTTAGTAATGTAATCCAAATCTTCTTTGGAAATACTACCTTTTGGCTCGTTTTGGCTCGTTTGAGCAACATTTAGGTTCTTTGGGTATGTGAATACTATATCTTTGCCAAAGTTCGTTGTAATGACCAATTTGGAAATCACATTGTTTTTGTCATATTCAATAAGTGCAACGTCAAAAAATTGACTATCTTTAAATTGGTCTGGGATTTTAATCTTTGGTGCGGTATAAAGTGAGCGACCAATACCCCATTGGAAACCTGCTCTTTTCATGCTATCACTACACTCGGCTTTTACTTTTTCCATTGTGTAGTCGTCGTCACCACCATCGGCTTTCCAAATCCACTCTTTTTTATCTTCGTCATAGATACCAATTTCGCAAATCATGGTTTGCTTGACTTGGTAAAATCTCTTTTGCCAATTGTAAGCACCAACAGTTTCGTCAAGGATATTTGCGTCCACCCTTGCTGTCTTATATAAGAGTAATGATTTTCCACCACCAACTCTTACTTCAATTTCGTCTTTCGTTAAGTTTCTAAATACTAAATTTCCCATTATTCAAAATCTCCTTTTTCCTTTGTTAAATCTAATAATGCGAGTGCGTCTTTAAAGTCTTCGTTGCACTCAATAGCAAAAATGCCCACATAATTGCCTAATAAATCTTGGCAATAGATTGCTGTGCCTTCTAGGTAAAAGCATTTCTTTAGCTTCTCATATTTAGCGGCTCTCTCTAAATTGAGTTTTGCATTTTCTAATAATCTTCTATTTTCGTATTCTAATTCATGGATACGATCGATAAGGTATTCGCTAACCTTATCTTTTGGTTTGTTTGTTGTGTTTTTCTTTGCCATAATTTTCCCTTTCTAAAATAAACAATCACAAGCAACCTTGATTCTGTTGCCTTCTTCGTCTTCATAAATATCATAAATAATGTCGTCAATACATATCACATCTACGAGCATGTATCTTTTTCCTTTAATAATCTTTGACATAATATTACTTTTAAATCTCTCTTTCTTTTTTAAACGGTTTCCCACCCACCTATAAGGAATATTCTTTTAATCGCAAATATACAAAACGATCTGGATTTAGTTTACATGCAAAACCATAAATCATGTGCTTTCCTATTTAATTTTCAAAGAACAACTTTTGTGGCAATTTGCTATGGCTTGTCACTTGCCTTTTCTCGTTTGTTGCACCTATATTATATATTCATAAAAATAGTTATCGCAATAACAAAATGTAAAAAAATTATTTTAGTAGATAATTAGTAGATTATTAGTAGTTAACCTATTGTAACCTTAATTAAATGAGATTTTTTCTCATGGTTTTTTAGTGGCATTTTGAACATTGAAACCCATAAATAAAAAAATGCTCATGTCCCATATTTTTTGCAAAATAAAAACCAACAATTTTTATCTTGTTGGCTTTTACCGATTTTAAAAGGAAAATTGTAACATTATCAATGATTACATAGGGTATTATATATAAAAATAAAAACGATTGCAATGCACAATCGTTCTTACTAATAGCATTTAGTTACGAAATTCGCTAAATTCTATCGTCTCCTTTATTATTATAAACTAATTCTATTTTGTTGTAAATTGCTTTAGTTCTTCACTTGTCATTTCAACTTCTATTTCTTCTGGAAGATTAACTAAACTATTGTATTGATCAATGTTGATTTTGCCTTCGTCAAATTGCCACTTATAATAATCTTTTAAGACTTTATTTCTTCCTGTATATGGTTGTGTATATTCATTGGAGATAAGTTTTCTTGTTGCTAACATACCACGATAAGTTTGCCATAATACGATACCTACATCAGTTGCACATTTTAAGACATAGTGCCAAAATCTTGTCATTTGGTTGGCAAATTCTTCTTTGCTTAATTCTAGTGTAATAGCGGTCAAAAACATTGAAATTAAAATCATACCTAAAACTACATTACTACTTAATTTTGCTTTACCCATAGTGACATTACCACGAGTTTTGACACCTGTTGTTATAGTTGACCCATCAATTTCAAGTTCAAACACAGTAGCGTCTACCATTTGATATTTAACATTAAGTGAATCCAAGTTCTTTTCAATGTATTCTTCACTTTTAAGTTCTTCAAGCTCTTTTCTCTTAATGCAATATTTATTTGTTTGTTTTTCAACTTGTCTTTCTTCTAAATCGCTTGAATAAAGTAATTTATCTTTTGCTCTAGAAAAACGATTTAAACGATAGATTTTCCTATTTATTTGAGAGATATATGCTTTCTTCTTCTCTTGTGGATTAAAGATATGAGTGACAAAATACTCAAAATCTTCTTTTTTGCCTTTTATTAAGTGATTATATAAGGTTATTGCGGCTGCAAGTATTTTGTCTTTTTTAAGTTCAATTTCCCACATTAAGTTAATGCCGATATTAAATGCACAAACACCAGCAATAGTTTTTGATAGTGTAGTCACCCAATAATTAACATTGATTAAGAACTCAAAGTGAAATGTTAGTGTGGCAAAGTCTAAACAACCAAACACTAATAAAATGATGAATAAAAGTATTGAGTTTATAAATGTTTTAATGACAAATTCTTTTCTACCTGCGACTAGACCGACAGTCCCCAATACGCTATCGTTGACTTCGCTTATTTTATTTAATGGATTCATTATTTCTTAACAACCTTAACTTTTACTCTTTGCTTTTCTTCTTCAACTTCTCTTTGGATTTGTTCTTTAAGAGTTTCTTTCTTAACTTCTCCAATGTATTCTTTGTAAAGGTCTGCCTTTGCTTGGAAAGACTTACTTGTTAAGTCTAATCCACATGCACCACATATACCAATACCACCAAATAACATAATTGTTGCAATTTGGTCCATAATGTTGGTTAATAGGACAAAGATAAATGCCACCATATACCAACCAATAATAAATGCAATCCAACCATTAGTTAATTTGCTTTCACTATCTTTTTTCTTACTTATAAGGAATAATGCAATTCCAAGTAAGGCAAGTGCCAATGTCCCACCAAGACCAACTTTCCAACCTTCTTCACTTTTGAACCATTTATCTTGGTTGACAATTCCCATAACTACAAATGGTGTGATTAGAGAAACAAACTCTCCACCAAGACAAGTATATTGTAGAACTCTATATTTTTTTTGCTTTTGAGAAACGGATAATTCGCCTTTATTCTTTGCCATGACCATTATTCTCCATTTCTTCTAATCTTTTTTTGAGTTCATTAAGTTCTTGTGACAATAAAGCAATTTCTTGGTTACTTTGTTTTGGTTCAACGATTTGGTTATCAATTTCAATCAATTTTTCTTCAATTTCTTGTTTGTAATCGTCCTTGTGTTCCTTACAATACTCACCAATTGCCTTAATTTTAACATTTGGGCTTGTTTCACACGCTTTAATAAGTAAGTCACTTAAATTATCAATCTTGTTAGAATAGTCCTTTAAAATGGCTAAAACTTCTTCTTTTTGTTTAAGAGCTTCTTCTTTCTCTTTAACACTTGCTTGATATTTCTTGTAATTATCTTCTCTAACTAATTTAAGTTCCTTTTTAATATTGTTTCTATATCTATCAAAAATTAACTTAATGACAATGCAAGTAACAAGACCAATAGTGATCGTAGTTCCACCAATAATGGCAATAGGTGTATTCAAGAAATGAATAATAAGTTCACCAAGTTCTTTGGTTCTTTGTGGCATAGCCATGTAGCACACAACAATTGTGGTTAAAAGAGCAAGTCCAAATATAATCGCAAAAATCTTTAAAAACTTTTTCATAACTATTCGCCTTTCAATAATTTAATTTCTTTCTTTAAAAGTTCAACTTGTTCTTCCAAATTAGCAACTTTAAGTTTTAAATCTCTTTTGGCTTTTTCTTCATTAGCTAGATTCAATTGGCTTTGTTTAGAAAGTTGCTTAAATTCTTCTTCACTAACAAGTTTGCATTTTAGCACTATGCCATTTTCACTAATGGCTATTTCATACTTTTTCATATTTTTGCTCTCCTTTTGAACATTGAGTAGGGACTAAACCAAATGTCTAGTCCCATATTTTTCAAACACTTTAACAAACTTATTTTATTTCTTTGTTTTAAAATATTCAATTTGTCTTAATCTTGCTTGTGCTTGTGGTCTAGTTGGGTATGGTTTAGATAATGTCTTTCCACTTTCACTTTTAACAACATATCCTTTGCTTGTTTTAACGATCATACTCTCTCTCCTTATGCCTTTTCGTAAGCAAGTAATACACCTTTCATAGCGGCTTTGAAAATGGTTGCATCAGTGTAAGTGGTGTCTTTTACAACAACTCTTTGATTTGAACCAACGAAAATTGAATTGTTCGCTGGATTTGAGAAATCTTGTGCTATTGATTTATAT
>Ga0326513_10000329_pt1 | contig 39461 bp, 58 predicted proteins | sample 2_2465_0518_D_FD_203654 | JGI IMG/M metagenome (GOLD analysis project Ga0326513, IMG submission 203654) | Bovine rumen microbial communities from UC Davis, California, United States - 2_2465_0518 | ecosystem: Host-associated > Mammals > Digestive system > Stomach > Rumen | place: USA... | reverse complement strand
AAGACAAAATAAAAGCAAAAATAGAAGAATATGACGATAAAGGAATGACAGTAAATTTAGCAAATAGAAGTGCAGGAAAAACATTTCAACAAGCTGTACATTATGAAGTTAAAAAAGTTTTGCAATCACTTTTAGAAAAGGAGTAGTAGATGAAAAAATACAATAAAGTAACAGATATTCAAGTCCTTAAAAAAATGTATGAAATACAAGGCAGGCATTATGAAAAAGGAATATGGCTAGATTATATTCCAATGCAGTTAATAGCAAAAGAATTAAATACATCGATGTATCAAATTAAAAAAGCTTATGAAGAATTGAAAGAAAAAGGTTTTATATCTCTTGAAAAATTCTGTACTTATGCAGAAGAATATGATAATGGTTTATATTCAGAAACTCTTCCAGTTTTATATACAAAAGTATATATGATTACAAGAGAAGGACAAGAGTTTTTAGAAGAAAAGGAGTAGATATATGGAAGAATTTATAAATCAAACATTAAAAGAAATGCAAGAAAAAGAGAATAAAAAAGTAAATAATATTGTTGGTTTAATAATGAGAAAATGTGGTGTTTCAAATTTAATTATAAATGAAGAAGAGTTATGTTTTTCAGTACAAAATGAAGTTTATGAAATATATGACCCTATTAATCATTGTATAAAGTTAAGATTAAAGGAGGACTAATCTATAAAAACTCATTTAAAAAATGTGATAAAACATATAAAAAGTCATTAGAAAAATGTGATTTAGCTGTAATATACAGCAGTTAGGAGGAAGAGATGGAAGAAATAAATAGAATAGAAAATTCAATAGCATTACATCAAGGAACAATTATGAATTTAGAAAAAATAAAAAAGGCAGTAGAAGAATCAGAAACAGATAATATTAGATTTAAAATAGAAACACAGCATTGGTACGGCTATTCAGAACCATTTTTAGGAAAACAAAAACATAAATTATATATGTCTAAATATTCAGCAAATGTATTTTTAGAAATGGCAATAAAAATGGAAAGAGAAAGAATTGATAAGTTAATAGATATGGAGATAGAAAAAAGACAAGATTTGAAAGGAGCTGATAATATATGAGCTTAGATATAAGCATAACAGCAAAAAGAGAAGTAGAAATATATGAGAGAAATGTAACTTATAATTTAGCAGATATGTATTATAAGTGTATAGACAAAGAAAAAGGATTTAAAAAGCTTGACGGAATTAATTGTAAAGAAGCATTGCCAATTATAAATAATGCTATAAAAGATATGTTAAATAATGCAGATGAATATAGAAAATTAAATCCAAAAAATGGGTGGGGAAGTTATGATGGATTATTAGCAACATTACAAGAAATGAGAAATTGTTGCGAAAGTAATTTAGATGGAATAATAAATGTGAGTTGAAAGGAGCTGATAATAGTGAGTGAAGCAGATGAGATTAAAATTAAAATGTTAAAAGAATTGTTAGAACAAAGTCAAGCAGATGCAAAAATATGGAAAGCATTATATGAGAACTTAAAACAAGATTTTGAAGATTATAAAAATGGAAGAGATATAAATTATTTAGACAATAATCATCATAAGATTTTAGTTGAAAATTCAATAGGACAAATAATAGATAAACCAGAAGATTGTTGGTTTGATTCCATAGAAGTAAAAATTATAAGAAATAATATTTTATATGGTGTAAATATTGATAAAGATTTTATAACATTGAAAGAAATATCAGATGAGCATCCAGAAGAATTTATGACAGTAATAGCTGAAAGTCCTTTAAGTGGAGCAATTTATAGATATAATAATTATGGTAAAAAGGAATGGCAGTTAATAGGAACGATGTATGGATATGCGTAGAATAGGAGGAGAAGATGAATAAAAAGATAAAGGTTATAGAGATTTTTAATATAATCTCAAATGGAGATTATGAAGCATTGCCATTAAATATTGAAGTAGATGGGAAAAAATATAAATGGGATATTTTGGAACATTTTTATAGTAAAGAAAATGGAGATAGAGAAGATTTATTACAATTATCAACAGTATATGACACAATAACATTTCTTGATATGAATGCAGAAATATTAGATAAGGTAGAAGATAATACAGAAGAGATAGAAGAATTAGACTTAACAAAAAAACAAAACATTTGGGATAAGTTATCAATGTGTGAAGATAAAATTAACGAATTAGTAAAAGTAGTAAAAGAGATTAGAAAGGATTTAAACAAATGTTAATAAAAACAATATACACTAAAGGAAATTCAAATAGCACATATAGATGTGATATGTGCAATAGATTATTAATAAAAAACAAAGATTTATTTTATAGCATTCATGTAACAGATACCGAAAAAGAAAAATTTACTAAAAAATGGGATCTATGTGAAAAATGTTATAAATTATTGGCTAGAAGTATAGCAAAAAGAAAAGAGAGTTTAGGAGGGAGCAAATGACAAGAGAAGATTTAAAAGATTATAAATATCTTAAATTAAGAATAGATAAAAAACTAGAGAAATATGAAGAAGACTTTACAAGAGCTACAAAAATGACAAGTTTAATAACAGGAATGCCAAAAGCACACAATAAGCCTAATTATGTAGTAGAAGATTTTATAGATGCTTCAGTAGAAATAATTAATCTATTTAAAGAAGATTTACAAAAACAGGCAAGTATAGAAAAACAATTAAAAGCAATGAATAACGAAAAATACTACACGGCATTATATTTAAGATACATAGAATATGCAACAGAAAAAAATCCTTTAGAACATGTTGCAACAGAAATGAGTTATTCATATAATGAAATGTGTAAAATTAATGGAGAAGCATTAAATAAATTTGATGAATTTGACAATGAGCATAAAAAAACATAAGACATCATAATAAAAAATGTGTTATTATGATAGAGATGAAAAATAGTTACAGTCAGAAATGGCTCATTAGTCCACGTAACAAAACAAAATAAAGACCCTTAGCTTTATTTGAGAAAAAAGTTAAAAGCTTTTTGCGGAGTTGTGTTAGAAATAGCATGGCTCTATTTTTATGATTATTAATGTACTAGGCAACGTTAATATATATGGTTGCTACGCAATATCCTTTAGAATACAGAATAAAGCTATATCCTAGTTAATAGCTATAGATAGAATATAGGGCAATCTAGCTGAGTTGGCTAATCAGTCGGCGCTTATAACAGGACTGGTACAAAGCTCATAAAAACCATATATGTCAGCTAGTTATGGGAAATTGCCTTATATTGTGTTTATAATTGTATGTAGTGATATAAGAAAAAGATATAAGGTAATAGTTTTCACAAGGCGATATTCTAGATGAAGCTATAATAAATATTTGTGTTTCCTGCGTACGAAAAGCTGTTATATCACTACATAGAGTTATAAAAGAAAAGAGGTAAGTATTATGAATAATTATATAAAATACACCTTTTATGATGATGACAAAAGATTAATTGCAATAGTATACCCAAATACACCTAAAGAAGTAATACAGGATCTATTAAAAAAATATAATGAAGTAAAATTCAAAGAGTAGGTAATGCCTATGAGATGTTTAGAAACAAATGAAGTATGCAGTAACACAAATAAAAGATGTAAAGAATGCAAACTAGATGATTGCAAGGAAGTGTTGCAGATGATAGATATTCAAGAAAAGAATTATATAAAAGAACAACTACAAAGATTAAAGAAAAACTTACCAGAACAGTGTAAAAACTGTTCTTTTTTAGAAATTATTAATTTAAGAAAAATGGAAGTTAGATGTTTTTATAAAGTAAAGGATAAGTGTACTTTAAAATGAATATAAATCTGTTTATTGAGATTCAAATTAACAAAGATAGATACACATTAGAAAGAGAAAGTAATCAAAAGATTGGCTTTGAAAGTGGGAAAGTAGGAGATTATGAAGTATAAAAACATTTTTTATTTTAAAAAACTAAATGAAATAGGGGGAACAGAACAATTTCTTTATGAAATTGCAAAGAAGTACAACAAATATGATATCACTATTTTTTATGATGAAGCAGATGCTCTTCAAATTCAAAGATTAAGACAATATTTAAGATGTAGAAAAAGAATACCAGGAGAAAGAGTAGAATGTGATAAAGCCTTTTATAATTTTAATATAGACATGATAGAAGATATTGAAGCAAAAGAGCATATTTTTGTTTCTCATGCTATTTATCAAGAATTAGGCTATAAACCTCCAATAAATCATCCAAAATTAACAAAATGGATCGGAGTTAGCAAATATAGTACAGACAAAATAGAAGAATTTGCAAAAGTTTTAGGACTAAAAAATATAAAAGCAGAAACCTGTTATAATCCTTTAACACTAGAACCAAAGGAAAAAGTAATACATCTGTTAAGTGCAACTAGATTAGAAGATAAAACAAAAGGAAAAGAACGCACATATAAATTAATAGAAGCCTTAGATAAGTATTGTGAAGAAAATAATAGACATTATGTATGGACTTTTTTTACAGATACAGAGCTAGATATAGAATCAAAAAATATTGCATGTATGAAACCTCGTATAGATGTAAGACCATATATAGCTGATTCAGATTATATTGTACAGTTAAGTAATGATATGGAAACATATTGTTATACTATAAATGAAGCTTTAGGATATGGGATTCCAATAGTAACAACTCCGCTAACAGTATTAAAAGAATTTCCAATAACTAAGAATGAACAAATAATATTAGATTGGAATTGTGAAAATGTAGATGAAGTTGCAAAGCAAATATTTGAAAAAAATATTAAAACATTTGAATATACACCACCACAAGATAATTGGTTAAAACTATTATTAAAAAGTAAAAATACTTATGAACCAGATTTAAACTTTAAAAGAAAAGAATTAGTTCAATGTATTAAGGGATATGATGATATAAAATTAAAAAGATATATAACACCAATGGATGAACCGTATGAGGTAGATTTAAATAGAGCCGAATACCTAATAGAAAATAACTTAGTAAAAAGAGTAGATTCATAAACTAGGAGATGATATTATGCAAGAAAAACATCCAGGTGGTAGACCACCAAAATATAAAACAAAAGAAGAACTACAAAAAAAGATAGAAGAATATTTTAGTCAATGTGATAGAGACCATGATCCGTATACAGTAACAGGATTAGCAATGGCACTGGATGTAGATAGAAAAACACTATTAAATTATAGCGAAAAAGAAGAGTTTTTCCACACAATAAAAAGAGCTAAGCTAAAAGTAGAAAATTATCTTGAGAAAAGATTAATAAATGATAATAGTACATCAGGAATTATATTTAACTTAAAAAATAATTATGATTGGAAAGATAAACAAGAAATAGAACACTCTGGTAAGTTAAAGCTAGAAGATGTTTTATGAAATATACTGCTAAATATTTAATAGAAAAAAGAAAAGAAAAATGGAATCAATTACAAAGTATAGAAGAAGATAAAAGATTTAGAGAGGCTGTGGCGAATGAATTGTACGAAAACAAAGAACTATTAGAAGAAGTAAAATTAAATCCAGAGTATTTAATAGAATTAGAATTTGTAATAGTAGACAAACAGCAAAAGACAGTTCCATTTTTTATAAATGAAGTACAACAAGACTTTATAGATAATAAATTAAATAAAGCAATAAAAGATTATAATGAAGGAAAGATAACGGATTTAACATTTTTAGTATTGAAGGGAAGACAACAAGGTTTTACATCAGTTATTACAGCATATCAATTAGCTTGTTCATTATTAAAGAAAAACTTTCAAGGTTTTACATTGTCAGATAAAGCGGATAATACTGAAACTATATTTCAAAATAAAGCTAAATTTCCATATGATCAATTGCCAGAAGTGTTACAACCTACAGAAAAATTCAACAACAGAAGACAGTTATTATTTGAAAAGCTAAATTCCAATTGGGAAGTAGACACAGCAACAGAGAATGTTGGTCGTTCTAAAACAGTTAATTTTTTTCATGGATCTGAATGTGCTTTTTGGAAAAGCATGGCAAAGATACAAGCTGGATTAGGAGAAGCCTTTACAAATGATTGCATAAAGATATATGAAAGTACAGCAAATGGATATAATGATTTTCAAAAATTATGGAGTAGTAAAACAGCAATTAATTGTTTTTATGAATGGTGGAAGACTTCAGAGTATAGAATAAAATTTGAAAGTGAAACAACTAAAAACGAATTTATAAAAAAAATAAATACATCTAAAGAATGGATATTTGAGAGAATTAAAATTTTGATTGAAAAACATAATCTAGAATTAGAACAGTTATACTGGTATTATAAAAAATACCAAAGTTATATTGATAAAGAATTGATAAAACAAGAATATCCTTGTAGTGCTGAAGAAGCATTTTTAGCATCAGGAAATTGTTATTTTAATAAAGAAAAAATAATAAACAGAATAGCTCAACTTAAAGAACCTATAAAAGTAGGTTCTTTTATTTATGATTATAATGGTACTAAAATAACAAAAATAGAATGGAAAGATGATTCAAATGGATTCATTAAATTATTTGAATTACCAAAAGAGAATTATCCATATGTTTTAAGTGGAGATACAGCAGGAGAAGGAAGTGATTATTTTACAGGGCATGTTCTAGATAACATTAAAGGAAAGCAAGTAGCAGTATTAAGACAGCAATTTGATGCAGATGAATACACAAGACAAATGTATTGTCTAGGAATGTTTTATAATTGGGCATTGATAGGTATAGAATCAAATTTTGATACATATCCAATAAGAAAACTATGCGAATATGATTATCCAAAGCAATATGTAAGGGAAAAAGAAGATACATACACAGCAAAACATGAACAACGATTTGGATTTAAAACAGATAAAGTAACCAGACCGTTAATATTATCAATATTGCAATCAATAATAAATGACAATACAGAATTAATCAACGATAAAGACACATTAGAAGAAATGTTAGTATTTATAAAAAATGAAAGAGGTAGACCAGAAGCTCAAGAAGGTTGTCACGATGATTTAGTTATGGCTCTTGCAATAGCTTATTATATTAGAGAACAGCAAGATATGGTCATTAAAGAACCAGAACAACAAAAAACAGAGACTAGATTTAATTTTCATTCAGAAAAACCTTTAAAGGAAGATTATGGAGAAGATTTAGTACCGATTTAGGAGGAAATATGGAAACAATATTTATTATATTGGCAACAGGTTTTATGTGCTTGTTGTCTTTTTATATGGGATTAAAAGCTAAAGGAACAGAACCAGAGATAAATATGTCAGCAATTAATCCTATAAAGAAAATCCAAGAACATAGAGATCAAGTAAAAGAGGATAGAAAAGAAAAGTTAGAAAGAGAAATATTTGAAACTAATTTAGAGAATGTAGACATTTATGACGGTTCACCAATAGGTCAAAAAGAAATACCAAGAGGATAGGAGGATAAAATGGATATAAAGCAATTGAAAGAGACACCAACTTGGCAGTTATATGAGCAGGGTAGAAATTACGCAAGAACGATGAATATGTTTTCAGATACTGATAAAAACTACAGAATGTATAATGGAAACCAATGGGAAGGATTAAAAATAAGCGGAATAGAACCAGTACAACTTAATTTTATTAAACCAATAGTGAAGTATAAAGTTGGAATAATTAATCAAAACTTATATGCGATAAACTATTCAAGTGAAAATTTTGAATTAAAAGATTTTAGAGAAACAGCTAATAAGACATGCAAGATGTTAAATAAAAAAGCTTCTAAGATATGGGAAAAGGATAATCTTGATTACAAGATAAGAAAGGTTTCGAAAGATAGTGCAATTAATGATGAAGGTATAATTTATGTGGATTATGATGAAAAAAATCAAATGCCCAAAAATGAAATACTTTCAAAGAACGATGTCTTTTATGGAAACGAGAACGATTCAGATATACAATCCCAACCATACATAATTATAAAACAAAGGCTACCTATTATTGAACTACAAAAAATAGCAAGAGACTTAAAAGTGAAAGAAGAAGATGTTGAAAAAATTATAGGAGATAATGATTCTTTTGAAGAAGCAGGAGAAGATGCTAAGCAAGAAAAAGATAATATGTGTACTTTAGTTACTAAAATGTATAAAAAAGATGGAACTGTATTTTTTGAAAAATCAACACGATTTTGTGAAATTCAAAAAGAAGAAGATAGTGGACTTACATATTATCCATTAGAACACATGCCTTGGGAAGAAAAAGAAGGATCTGCAAGAGGAGAAGGAGAAGTAAGACATCTTATTCCCAATCAATTAGAAGTTAATAAGACAATAATGAGAAGATTAATAGTTGCCAAACAAACTGCTTATCCTCAAAGAGTTGTAGCCATAGATAAAATTCAAAATAAAGATTCAGTTGGAAAAGTAGGAGCAACAATTCAAGTAAAAGGTCAAGAAGTAGAGGATGTAAGAAAAATATTTAATACTACACAACCTGCACAAATGAGTACAGATGTAGAAAAAGTAATGGATGAACTTATTAATACGACAAGGGAACTTTCAAATGCCGGAAGTGTAGCAACAGGAGATGTAAATCCAGAGGATGCATCAGGAAAAGCAATACTTGCTGTACAACAAGCTTCTCAACAACCATTAGTAGAACAATTATCAGCATTAAAAGCATTTATAGAAGGTTTAGCTAGGATATGGTTAGATATGATTACAGTATATTCTACAGATGGGTTGATACTTGAGGATGAACAAGTTGATGATATAACAGGAGAAACCATTACACAACAAATAACAGTCCAACAAACTATTTTACAGCAATTACAAGCAACAGTGAAAGTAGATGTTACTCCAAAAGGAGCTTTTGATAAATATGCTCAAGAAGTTTCAATGGAAAATATGCTAAAAGCAGGATTTTTCAGCCAAGAAAAATTAGGAGAACTAAAAATATATGTTGAAACTTTAGATGATGATAGTGTAATGCCAAAACAAAAACTATTAGAAGCAATTAAAAAACAAGAAGAAGCTCAGTCAAGAATTGCAATGATAGAAAGTCAAGCAAATGAAATGATGCAAAGGGCAAACCAATTCTTAAATGGAGATGTATATCAACAGGCAATGCAAATACAAGAAGCACAAAATCAAATACAAACAGAGAGAAATGCAATAGGAAAAGAAAGAAATAATATTAGTTATGAACAGGCTACTTAAAGTAGTCTTTTTATATTGTCCAAGCATTTAAGACATTAAAAGATATGGATAGTCAAGCAAAGACTTATAAAAAAATAGGAGGAGTTAAATCATGGAAGAAAATGAAGAAAACTTAGTAGTAGACACTACTGAAAATGTTGAGGAACCAACAACAGAAGAAATGGTTGTGACTGATGAAGGTCAAGAAAATCAAGAGCCAGAGGTTGAAGAAAAAAAATACACAGAAAAAGAATTTAACCAAAAGCTAGATGATTTGTTAGCTAAAAAATTAGCGATTAAGGAAAATAAAATCCGTAAGGAATATGAGAGGAAATATTCCAAAACTGAAAACATTTTAAAGCAAGGATTGGGTGTAGATACCATGGAAGATGCAAACAATCAGCTTGAAAAGTTTTATAAAGAGCAAGGAGTAGAAATATCAGAGCCAGGATATTCTGATAGAGAAATTAATATTTTAGCCAATGCCGAAGCACAAGAAATAATAGATGCAGGATTGGATGAAATAGATGAAGAAGTTAATCGCTTAAATCAAAAAGGTTTTGAGAATATGACGAAACAAGAAAAAATCATATTTCAAAAATTAAATTCAACAAGGCAATACGAAGAAAGCAAGAAAGAACTTGCAAAAATAGGTGTAAAAGAAGATGTATTGAAAGATGAAAACTTTAAGAAGTTTTCGGATATGTTTGATAAATCAAAAGTTAAAGTATCAGACATTTACGATATGTATTCTAAAACACAACAAAAAAAAGAAATAAAACCAATTGGAAGTATGAAGGCCAATAAAAAGAAAGATGATGAAATTAAAGAATTTTATACATTTGAAGAAGCTAGTAAATTTACTAGAAAAGAGCTTCTGGACAATCCTAAATTATTGGATATTATTCAACAATCAGCTTCCAAATGGTAGAAAGAAAGGAAGTAGAAAATTATGGCAGTACAACATTTTTTAAGAGAAGTTTGGTCTGCAAAGATTCAAAAAGGATTAGAGCTTCAAGCTCAATTAGTTGCACATTGTACTAAAGAGTACGAGGGAGATTGCAAATATGCCGAAACAGTAAGAATTTTAGCTGTTGGAGAACCAATGATTGATGGATATCATGGTACAGTTTCATATGAAGATATGGATGATGCTAAACAATATTTACCAATTGATATAAGAGAATATTTCTCATTCAAGGTAGATGATGTTGATAAATCTCAATCAATGCCAGGATTAGATTCTGAGTATCAAAAGAAAGCTGTTCGTAGATTAGCTCAAAGAAGAGAAATTTATGTGGGAAGATTAGTTGCTGGAAAACTATTAAATACAGCAAATGAAAAAACTGCTACATATGCTCAAACAAACGATACAGCATTAATACCTTATAAGGATTATTATACAAGAGAAGGTACAAATCCTAACTATGTTTATAAGAGAGTAAAGAAACCTGTACTTGCTGATATAGCAAATTATTATGAAATAACAACAGGAACATTTAAACCTGGAGCATCAAATGTAGTTACAGCTACTGCTTTAACACAAGATGCAATTAAAACTGCAATAGATACAGCATTAACAAAGTTAAGATTAAGGAATAATGAAGAAGGTGGATATCTAGAAATAGATCCAGTAACTTATAATTTATTTAAAAATAACTTAATTGAGTTATCTACAAATAATCCAGAACTAATAAGAAAAGGTGTTGTAGGTATGTATGATAGTTATACTGTAACAAGAAGTAATGCAGTATGTAGAGATGGTTCATTCATATGGTGTTTTGCACATTCTGGTACAGCTATAGCATTTGCTGGGCAAATAAATGAAGTTGAAGCATTAAGACTTGAAAATACTTTCGGAGATGGTATTAGAGGTCTTGATACTTATGGTATGTCAATTATAGCTCAAGATGAAATTGAAGCTATTAAAGTACCTGATTCAGCAGGTTCATATTAAGAAGAGAGGGTTTTCCCCTCTTCATATATTGCCGTTTAGCCAAGCGGTAAGGCAACAGGCTTTGACTCTGTGATACCCTAGTTCGAATCTAGGAACGGCAACCAAATAGAAAAGGAGAATAAGATAATGGAAAAGAAAGTATATGTTGTAAGACCAAATACAGATTGTTATTATGGAATTGAAGTAACAAAAGATACTAAGGAAGAGTTTAAAAACCAATATGTTACACAAAAAATCGAAAACTTAGTATTAGAATCAACAGTAAGATATGAAGAAGAAAATTTTGAAAGTGAAACTAAATTAAAAGTAAAACTTAAAGAAGGAGATATTCTATTGTTAGAAGAAGAAAATAGAGGATATTTTCTTCCTAAAGATAATCGAGTAGGAAGTATAGATGAAGCAATAGAAGATTTAGAGTTTTTAAAAAAACAAATAAGTAAAATAAAGGAGTAAAATTATGACTCTTGAAGAAATGAAAGCAAAAGTATTGCTAATGATAGAAGAATATAACGAAGATGAAGACACTCTGTCAAATGATGAAGATATAGGTAACAAATTAAATACAGTAATAAATCAAATACAAAATGAATTAGCAAGAATTAAAAAACTATCTGGATATACAGAGTTAGAAGTAGAAGAAGGACAGCAAAAAAAGGTGTCTGATATAGCGGAGGATATTTATCAATTAAATTTGATTAAAGATATAGATTACGAAATTATAGGAGAATTTATATTATTTAAAGAAACTGGAACAGCAAAAATATATTATTATAAATATCCAACACAAATAGACCAAGATACAGAGGACGATTATGAATTTGAACTATCAACAGATGTATTAGAAATTATGCCTTATGGTGTAGCTGGAGATATTTTAAAAAGTGATGTATCAGAGACTTATGGTAATATATATTATAATCGTTATAGAGAATTGATAAATACACTAGATCCAAGAAGCAATACAGGAAGTATTTATATTGAAGGTGGAGTTGATTTATAATGAATACAACAACAGGAAGTATAGTGACTAGAGTTTACAGGGATTTTAGAGGCGTAGACTTTAGTAATAAAAATGTATCAGTATATAGAAGCCCAAATGCTTTAAATGTTTGGAAAAATTATAAAGAGAGTTTGGGCAAGTGTATCGAAACAAGACCAGATATAGAACTTGTAGATGAATTTGAAGGTACTATATATGGTCTATTTTTTTATACTGTAAATAATGAGCTTCATAAAATCGTACATTGTGAAAACAAGTTATATGACAACGGAGAAGTTATTTTTGATGAAATGAACGAACAGAAAAGTCAGAGTTTTATATACAACAAAATTCTTTATATAAAAGACGGCTTGAATTATTTACAATATGATGGAGATACATTAGAAGAAGTAGAAGGCTATATACCAAGAACATCAATTTCAAGAATGCCAAGTGGTGGTGGAGAAATTTACGAAGATGTAAACTTTCTATCAGATTATCGTATTAATAGTTTCTGTGCAGATGGGGTGTCAACAGAATATTTTTTAGATGCTAAAAACATTGATAATGATTATATACCGGTAGTTACTGTAAATGGAAGTGTAGTTGATAGTTTTACAGTAGATTATACAAACGGAAAAATAATTTTTTCAGAAGCAATAGACGAACCTTTAACAGATGGACAAGATAATGTGTTTATTAAATTTAAAAAGACTGTTGAAGGATATAAAGAAAAAATTACTAAGTGTACAATTCTAACGGTGTTTGATAATAGGGTTTTCTTTGCAGGTAATCCAGATTATCCTAATATGTTATTTCATTGTAGTTTAGATGCTCCAAATTATTGTAGTGATTTAGATTATTATACAGAAGGAGTAGATGATTCAAAAATCAAGGCTTTAATAGCTGGAAATAATGCTTTATGGGTATTAAAAGAACCTAGCCAATCAAATACCACAGTATTTTATCATAATCCTACTACAGATAGTGATTACGGAAAGGTTTATCCAAATTCTCATTCAAGTATATCAACTGGATGTGTCGCTACTGGAATAAACTTTAATGATGATATTGTGTTCTTTTCGGATAGAGGAATGGAAGCTATAAGTGGGGATATTACAACAGAGCAAGTATTAGCTCATAGAAGTAGTTTAATAGATGCTAAATTATTGATTGAAGAGAATTATAAGAATTTAATACTTGAAGAATATGAAGGATATTTATTAGTAATTATAGACAACAAAATCTATTTAGCAGATAGTAGGCAAAAATTTACTCAAAACGATCATATTGAGTATGAGTGGTATTATTGGGAGCTATCAAAGAAGATAACAAGCACACAAGTAAAAGACGGTGTGCTTTATTTATGTGCGGAAGATGGAATATACACATTAACTAAAAAGGATACTGAGATAGAAACAGTATGGACTACTCCAGAAGATGATTATGGATATCCATATTATCAAAAAACAACTAACAAAAAAGGTGCAACAGTTTGTATTGATGGAGAAGAAGTAACGGTATTAGTAAAAACTGATAACAATAAATTTGAAAAAATAGATAAATATAAAAACAAAAAAGGATACATAGTGTTCAAGATAAAAAAGAAAAAATGGAAGAACATACAACTTAAATTAACTTCAAATAAACCAATAGGAATATCAGAAATAACATTATTAAGTTATTTAGGTGCGTATGTAAAAAGGTAGGAGGATTGTATGGCAGATTATAGTGTAGATTATAATGACCAAAGATTTAAAGCGGTAGAAACGGAAAAACAAAACAAATTAAATGAAGCTAATTCAATGTATAATAATATGATTGCAAATACAGATAATCGCTATAATGAGATGATACAAGCTTCAAAAAATTATGCAAATGAGCAAACTAAAAACCAACAGGCAAGAACTGATTTTGCAATTGATGAAATCAACCAACAAAAAGACCAAACCAAAAAGGATTATACAAGAGAGCAAATGGGTGCATATACAGATTGGCAAAAACAAAGCAACCAATATGGAGCAAATGCAGAAAAACTTGCAAGTAGTGGATTAACCAATAGCGGATATAGTGAAAGTTCTCAAGTAAGTATGTATAATACATATCAAAATAGAATAATGCAAGCAAAAGAAAGTTATAATCAAGCTGTTCAAAACTACAATAATAAAATAACAGAAGCTAGATTATCTAACAATGAAGCATTAGCACAAATTGCATATAATGCATTACAAAGTCAATTACAATTAGCATTAGAAGGATTTCAATATAAAAACGGATTATTGCAACAACAATTATCAACACAAATGTCTATTGATAGTGATTACTATGGAAGATATCAAAATGTACTTGCTCAGATCAATCATGAAAATCAATTTAAGTACCAACAAGAAAGAGATAGGATTGCAGACCAACAATGGCAAAAACAATACAATTTACAATTGGCAAACTCTAGAAAGAGTTCTGGTAGTTCTAGTAAAAGTTCAAAAAAATCTAGTTCTTCAAGCTCTTCAAATCAACAAGTAAATACTGAACAAAAAGCAACACCAACACCAAAAGAAATAATAGATAATATAAAAATGCTTCAAGGACCAGGACTAACAAATAATATTAAAGATGGAATATCAGGAAAAACTTTTTCAAGTATGGATGCTTTATTAAATTATTATGGTTATGCTTCAACTAGCAAATAGGAGGGATTTATGAGAATTGTAAAATTATCTGAATTAGATGAAGAAGAAAGACAACGAGTGCTTGAAGAGCAAAATCAAAGAATAGAGCAAAACAATTTAGCAAGACAACAACTACAACAACAAGCAAATGATGCTTTTAATCAAAATGTACAACAAAACGGAGCATATAATACAGAAAATCATACAACGACATTCAACAATATATTAAATGCTATGGATTCAAAAGAGAGTCAAAAGCAGTTCAAAAAGTCTAATGGAATTAATCCATTAGGCTATTTAAAAGAAGGAACATCTTCAATATGGAATAAAATATTAACTGGAGGAAAAACTATTGCAAACAATTCTTATAATATGGCTCAAAGTAAATTAAATAAGCCCTATATACCTATTGTAACAGATGCTAATGGAAATATAGATAAAAGAGCTACAGATAATAATATTATGACACAACATGTAGAAAGTGAAATGAAAAAATTAAACAGTATTATTAGTGCTAAAAAATATAATGAACTAAAAAAGCGAAAAGAAGAAGAAGCCAAAAAAAGAGTACAAGAATTGGAAAGCAAAATAAAAAATGCTTCTAAAAATAAAGCATTGCCAACAGCAGACATAGTTAAGCTAAAAAAAGAACTAGAAGAGGCAAATAATAGCCTTAAATCAATTAATTTTGATACTACAGAAATTGCAAGTGATCTACAAACAGCTAATGCTAAAGAAATAACACAATTAGGATTACAAGCGAGATTAGAAGCACAACAAAAAAACCAAAATTTAAATAAAGGTGGAGTAGATGCTTTTAATGAATATGTAGAAAGTACATTAAATGCAATACCAGGAGGAGTACAATCTGTAGTAGCAGGATTAGGAAACACAGGAACAACAGTAGCTGGTTTGATACTTAAAGGAGCAGAAAAAGGAGCTAATCTTGTAGGTAGTGATGAACTACAAGAAAATATAAATAATGCGTATGAAAATGTTATAGATACTGGAAGATATCTTAATGAAAAAGGTAATTATAAAAGTACAGTAAATAGTCAAGTAGAAGATAATTTTACTAGAAAGAGTGCAAATGCTGTGAATACAGTTTCACAAGTAGCAACTGTAGCAGGTTTAGCCGGAGTAACAGGATTACCAGGACCATTGTTACAAGGAGGATATGTAGGAGGAAGTTCCGCACAAGAAGTTTTAAATGAAAATGAAGATAATATTGGTAAAGCAACGATAACTGGACTTGCAAAAGGATATACCTCATATTTAACAGAGAAAATGTTTGATGCAAACATCTTAACAAGAGGTGGAAAAACAAGTTCTATTCAAAAATTGGTAGATAAAAAAATAGATGAAAAAATAACATCACAATTCGGAAAGAAAATAGCAAGCAAAGTTGTTGGGATAATGGGAGAAAATGCAGAAGAAATAGTTGAAGACAATGTAGATAATTTAATTGACAAGGTTGTAAATAACAAAGATATGCCAGGATTTAAAGAATGGTTATCTAATACTAGCGAAACTATGCAAGCTACAACAATAAGTACAATTATTTTAGATTTATTAGGATTAGGTGGAACAAATTACGAAGAAGTACAAAAAGATGCTCAAGCACAAAATTACATTAATAAAGCTAGACAAATAATAAACGAAAATAATTTAACTATTCAATATAATCAAAATGAATTAACAAATATTATTCAAGAAATGAAAAACAACGAAAATCAAGTCAATAAAGATGTTGCATCACAAATAAAAACGGCTCAAAACGGATTGTCGCAAGAGCAAAAATTTGAATATAAACAAAGTGATAATCAAAAAGTTAATTCATTAAGAGAAGATGCAAGTAAATACTTAAACAATACAGAAGAGAGCATAAATTATATTAATACACTAGAAAAAATAATAAAAGATAAAAATATAGACATAAGATTAGATCCATCTTTAACAGATGAAAATGGACAAATAGCAAATGGAAAATATAAAGATGGAGTAATAACAATAAATCCAAATTCAGATAGAGCCGGAGAATTTATAGCAATACATGAATTAACGCATGCAATTGGAACAGATTATATGAGAAATATGGTTGAGAATTATAGAAAAAGCAACACAGAATTTGATAATGCAGTAAAATCATTACTAGAAAATTATAATACAACAGAATTAACAGATGAAGCTATGGCGGATGTATCAGCTCAACTATTAGGCAACCAAGAATATATTAATAATTTATCTATGACTAATCCTAATTTATTTCAAAGAATATACAATGAAATAAAATACTTATGGCATCAATTTAGAGGATACACAAATCAAAATCAATTTATAAATGATTTACAATATAAATGGGAGCAAGCATACAGGAATAATAGTAATTTCAATGAAAGCGAAAATTATTCGATTGCCGGAAGACAATCATTAGAGAATATAAAAAATGATACTAATACATATAATCAAGGCATAAATTCTTATAATACAGCACTTAATTTAGCAAATAAAAATGTAAATAATGAGGATATAAGGAAACAAACAGGATGGTTTCAAGACAAAAATGGAGATTGGAAGTATGAATTTTCAGATAAAAAGATGTCTTTAAAAAACATAAAGCTAGATGCAGAAAAAAGTTATAAGCTTGAAGATATTTTGAATCATAATGACTTGTTTACTTTGTATCCTGAGCTAAGGAATTATGATGTTGTTTTTGACAATATAAAAACAGGCGGTATTTTTAAGAAGAATGATAATAAAATAATACTTAATAAGAATAAAATAAATAATAAAGTATCAATAGAAGGAACATTAATTCATGAAATACAACATGCAATTCAAAATATAGAAGGATTTGAAAACGGTACAAACAGTATATTAAGCAAAAAAGCATATTATGAAAATCTAGGAGAAGTAGAAGCAGATGATACAAAAAGAAGATTTATAGCTGAAAAAAAAGGAAAGCTAGATAGAAAAATTATTGCTCCAGAATCCTCAAAACAAAACCCTCAACATAGTAAATTTAATAAATATATGAACAACAGAAACTTAATTGACAAAATGAAGGATGGATTATATAATTATTTAAGTGATAAAATAAAAAGTAGGGGAGATAGTTATGAAGTTTCTGAGGAAAACATGGAACAGAATAATAAAAACAATAGCGAAAGCATACTTCAAAATAGAAAAGATTCTGCAGGACAAGTATGGGATAGAATAGAGAACTCTAGCAAGAGTTCTTTTAATTTGCCTAAAAACATAAAAGACATAAAAAATATGAGTGAATTTTTAAGAAAAGCAGTAGAGAATGAAACAGATCACATATGGAAAGAAAGACTTAAAGATGCTAAATCAGCAAATTATATAAGAATTGACAACAGAAAAACACCTTTACAGTACAAGAGAGAAATAGTACAACAATATTTAGATTATAAAAATGATAATGATACATTTAAAGTGGTGCAAGACAATAAAGGAAGAAAATTAACAAAAGAACAACAAGACAGATATAAGTATGTATCTGATGAATTAAAAGACGAGAATGGGAATATAAAAAACTATTATCATGGTACAAAAAGAGCAGATAGAGTAGGAAATATATTTGATCCTGACAAAGCTACATCTGGACCTATGGCATTCTTTACTGATAATGAAGAAATTGCAAAGAGTTATTCGGAAAATAAAGAAGATACTTCATTGTCTAGGGAATATGATACAGAATACGATTTGTTTAAAATAAACAATAAGTCGTTAGACGATTATTGGGATTCTTTAACACAAGAACAAAAAAATAAAATTAATCAAGAAGGATATAATATAGGATTAGACGAAGATTTTGAAAATATAGTTCATAAAAAAGATGCTTCTAAAGATAGTTTTTCATCTCAATATGAATATTATTTAAAAAATGAAGAAAATAATAATGGGATAAAAGCTTTATATGACGTTTTTATTCAAGACGGAAATATAATGTTTGAAGACATGAACAAATTTGTAGATGTTTTAAAATATGCAGGAATTGATAATATTGAATATCTAGATCCATATAAAACAGATAGAAAAGTATATAATGTATATCTAAATATAAAAAATCCATTTAATACTAGTAATATAACAAGTGATATGATTGATAAATTTAAAGAGGCTTCTAAAACTGCAAAAAAAGGAGAATCCTATAGTGCTGATCAATGGGATAAATCAAACATATCTCCTGAACAATGGATTTCAAGATTAGATGATGACATTAAAAATGGAACATCACATGCATGGACATCAATACCTGATTGGGTAACAGAAGTTTTAAAGAAAAATGAATATGATGGAATAGTTGATAAAGGTGGAAAAAATGGAGGAGAAGAACATCAAGTTGTGATTCCATTCTACTCAGAACAAATAAAAAATGTAGACAACTTAAATCCGACAGATAGCCCAGACATAAGATATTCAAAAAACAATCAAAATTGGCAAGAATACCTAGAAAAGAACTTTCCATCAAAAGGAACTCGAACAAATTTAAATGAAATAAAACAAATTGCACCTATAAAAAAACAAGCAGAACAGACTAAACAAGAAAAGATAGCTCCAATAGGAGAGAATGTAAAAAAACAAAACAAATCCTTTGAAGATATAGCATTTGATGCTATGTTTGATGCTGAAAGTAATGAAGTGGAAAGTCCTCTAAAAAACAGAGATATTGAAACTATAGGAAAACAAACAAAGGTAAATGCATATCAGTATGATAATCCAAAAGTCAAACCGTATTTTCAAGAAATGGCACAAATGATTGGAGAAGACTTATCGTTTGTTTCAAGTTCTGATAACAGAAGTACTAAAAAAGGTGGAGGAACAAAGTTAAGTACAACAACAAATGCAATTGATACTTTACACAATGAAATGGGATATTCATATAATGAAATTGCAAAAGGATTACAAAATATAATTGATGATAACGGAAGCGAAAATAATGCAATTTCAAAGAAAATTGAATTAATAATAGATGATCAATTAAGAAATGGATATAGAAATGCACTAGGAAGAAATATATCTCCTAATCAAGAATATATTGATACTATTACTACAAAACAAGAGATTCAAAAATCAACAGAAATTTTACCAACAAAGGGAGATGTAAATTGGAACGACATAGAAAGACCAGAGGACAATAAAAAAACAAGAAAGCATTATAGAAGTATCATACAAAGCGACCAAACAACAGCAGAAGCCAAAGCAATAGCTAAAGAATTAATGGGAACAGATGCTTATGTTCCAGAAACTAATAAAGGACAATTAGCTCAAGCAGATGAAAGAATAACAAATTCTGGACCAGATGTGGAGTTAAAGTCTTTATTAAGTAGAGCAATTAATGGAGAAAAGATTAGTTCTGTAGATATAGCTGTAGGAGAAAGATTAATTCAGTATTATTCTAAAACAGGAAATAAACAACAATTACAAGAAGCAATACAAGCAACAGCATTAGCTGGAACAAGTGCAGGACAGACTGTACAAGCATTGTCTTTATTAAACCATCAAACACCTCAAGGACAAGCAACTTGGATTCAACGATCTGTCGATAAAATGAATAAAGAATTAGCAAAGAAAAAAGGTGGAACAATAACTACTGATGAAAACGGTAATCAAATAGTCATAGATAAGCAAGGACAAGACATAACAAACAAAGTTGATTTATTTAATTTAACACCAGAGATGGCACAAAAAATTCTTAATTCTACAGAAAAAAATATGTGGAAAAACATAGATGAAGTTTATGAAGAATTAGGACAACAAGTTACAAAGAGTACAATTGAAAAGATAGATTCTTGGAGATATTTCTCAATGCTTGCTAATCCTAGAACACATATTAGAAATATGGTAGGAAACTTCGCAATGGGAAAAATGCAAACAGCTAAAAATAAAGTAGCAGGTGCAATCGAAGATGTTGCAAGCAAATTTAATCCAAATATGGAAAGAAGTCATACATTAAAAAGTGCTGATAAAAAGACAAAAGAATTTTCAAAAAATGACTTTAAAAATGCAGATGTACAATCAAGATTAGAGCTTAATGAAAACAAATACAATCCACAATCAAGATTACAAAATGCAAGAAGAACATTCAAATCAGATGCGATGGAAAAGACTTTGGGAAGATTGTTTGACTTAAATGATAACTTATTAGAAGCAGAAGATGGTATAGGTTTAAAAGCTGGTTATATTAAGGCAATGAATGAATATTTAACAGCTAATAAAATTGATGTAGACAAAATATCAGATAAACAATTAAACACAGCAAGGAATTATGCAATTGAACAAGCAAAAGAAGCAACATTCCATCAAGCCAATGCATTGGCAACATGGGCTAATCAATTAAATAATAAAGGCAAATTTGCTAAGTTTTTAGGAGATGCTATAATACCATTTAAAAAGACACCTATGAATGTAGCAAAATCTGGAGTAGAATATAGTCCTGTTGGATTATTAAAATCAGCAATTTTGGATATAGCTAAACTACGAAAAGGAAATATTTCTGTAAATCAATATATTGATAATATTTCAAAAGGTTTAACAGGTACAGGGGTAGCACTTACAGGATATGCTCTTGCTAAAGCAGGAATACTAAAGGCTAGTGGAAGTGATGATAAAGATAAAGAAAAATATGATGAAGAACAAGGAAAACAAAGCTATGCAATAACTATAGGAGGAAAGACTTATTCTTTAGATTGGTTATCTCCTACGGGAATACCATTATTTATAGGAGCAGAAACGCAAAAACTATTTACACAAAGCAAAAAAGAAAAATCTACGGAAAAAACTAATGATGATAGCAGATTAAAAGATATAGTTAAAAGTGTTACCAATATAGCAAATGCTGGAGCAACAGCAATAAACCCTATGTCCGAGATGTCTATGATTTCTGGAATAACAAGTGCATTATCTGCCTACAATACACAAGATAACTTAGGAAGTCTTGGAAATATGATGACCAATGCAGGCAAGTCTTACATAAATCAATTTGTACCAACCATATTAGGACAAACTGCTAAAACAACTGATAAATATGAAAGAACAACTACATCAACAAAAACAGGAACAATAGAAAAAGCAGTTGATCAAACAATAAATCAAATTAAAAGTAAAGTACCAGGATTAAGACAAACATTGCCTGTAAGAACTGATATATGGGGAAAAGACAAAGAAACAGAACCAAATTTACCATTAAGGGCATTAAATAATTTCTTTAATCCAGCGACAGTTAAAAAAGTTTCAACGGACAAGGTAGACCAGGAATTAAATAAATTATATGATGTAAATGGTAGCAGTTCGATATTGCCGGATATATTACAAAAAACACTAACAATTGATAATCAAAAATATAGATTAACTAATAAAGAATATGCGGATTATACTAAGAAATATGGAGAAACATCATATAATCTAATAAATAGTTTAGTATCTTCAAATGCATATAAGACATTAACTCAAACACAAAAAGAAGAAGCAATAGCTAATATTTATTCTTTTGCAAAAGAATCCAATAAAATAGATTATGCAAATAAAAACGGAGTAGAGGTTAAACCATCTACATTGTATACAACAATGGAAAGCCTAAAGAAAGATGGAGGAAAGCAAAGCGATTATTTAAATTACTTATCAAAAACTAAAACTCTAAGTAAAGAAAAGGATAAAAATCAAGCATTAGCTAATTCAAGTTATTCTGATAAAACTAAAGAAATAATTTACTCTAATGGAACTGGTAAAGATGATAAACTATATAATTCTGCAATAAAAAATAGCAAAATGAACATTACGGAGTATTTGAACTATAAGGTTCAAGAATCAAACAATTCTTTTTCTGCAGATAAAACTGAAGATGGAAAATCTGTTTCAGGAAGTAGCAAACAAAAATATTATGACTATGTCAACAAAAATATAACAGGATATGAAAATAGACTATTAATTTTGGGAAGTAAATATAAATTATCAGATACAGAAAGAAAATCATTAGCAGAGTATATTAACAATAACTACAGCAAAGCAGATTTAATAGGAGTTTATGAAAACCTGGACAAGAATTTTATAGTAAAGAATGGTAAAGTATATTATAAGTGAGGTAGCAAATGAATAAAAGAGATATTGTATCATCAAGAACACCAGGAGATACTGAGAGAAAATATGCAAAAAGAATAATTGATAGTGAAAATAAAGCAAAATCTCAAGAAGTAGATTTGGCTTTTTTAAATGTTAAGCTAAATAACTTAAATAATAGTATAACAGCTATAAATAATCAAATATCTGAAATAAATGAGCTTATTGAGTCATCAATAAGTAATATAAACACTAGAATGAAAGATGTTGAAAGAACAAGCCATTCACATATCAATCAATCTATATTAGACAGAATAACACAAGCAGATATTAATAAATGGAATAATTCATTTAAAGGAGACTACATAACTCTTGCAGAGAACATCACTGTCAACCAACAAATTCAATACATTGATGATTATAATTTAATTTTATTGCAAATTTCTAATGTAAATAGATATATTCCTTGTTTCAAATATGGAGATACTTTTAAAGGGATATTGTTATCAAATGATAATGGTGTTGGTATGGAAGAGATATCAATACAAATGTACAATGAAACTGTTATTAATATTGTATGCACAAATAGCATTCTTAAAATAATAGGAATTTATTAGGAGGTGTTTTATATGCTGGCAGTAGATCCAGAAGATAATGTAACAATACATTTAACACGAGGAGATAAAATTGAAAACTTATCTTTTTATTATCCAATTTATGATAAGGCAACTGAAACAATTTCAAATTATGTTTTTAAAGTTGGAGATAAAGTTTCATTTATAGTTAAAGCTAAAAAAGGATATACAAAAGAGGAGATTTTTAGAAAAGACTTTGTAATTGAAGAAGAAACAGAATATCCTGTAATTACACTAACAGGAGAAGAAACAAAATGGGGAGAAATGAAAAACAAGAAAACTACTTATTGGTATGATATTGTTTTAAATGATGACACTACTATCGTAGGATATGACGATGAAGGGGCAAAGAAAATTTATTTATATCCAGAAGGAGATGAAATAGATGAGTGAAATAATAAAAGGCTGTTTAGGATTTAAGGGAGAAAAAGGAGAACATGGAGAAGTTGGAACACCAATACCATATGAAGGCACTTTTCAAGAATTACAAAACAGCGAAGAAGATAAAGGCAGATTTTATATAATAATGGATGAGCAAGATGAAGTTTACTACAGACATTGGGTATATTATGATGAAGAAAATGAACAATGGAAAGATGGAGGAGAGTATCTAGCTAACTTAGTAATAAACTTAGAAGATTTAACTCAAGAAGAGTGGGAAAGTTTAAAATCAAACTTAACAAATTACTATAAACGATATGAAAGTGTATATACAACAACTCAAGAAAATGAAATAAATATCCCAATAAATATATCCCAATATAACACTCTTGCAATATTAGAAGTCTATATAGAAGGTAGGATGTTAAACAGAAATGAATATGCAATAAATGGAACAAACTCAATAACACTAAATATTCCACTTTCAGAAATTGGTACAAAAGTACATTTTATAGTATACAGAAGTGTATGTGCATCAAATGAGGACTTAAACGAATTAAAAGGTCCAAAAGGAGATAGTGGAGCAATAGTATTTGACACAATAGCAGAAATGATAGCAGATGAAGATTTAGTAGCAGGAGATACTTGTCAAACATTAGGATATAATTCAAAAAATGATGGAAATGGAGAATTATATAATATAGTTGATGATAATGTATTAGTTGCTGATAATAATAATATCATTGAGCTAAATAATGGATTAAAAGCAATTAGAATTGTAAAAACACAAAAGCTTAAATATTATTTAATGCCTTTAAACAACTCAGCTAATATTGGTGGGGATTGTCATATTTTAATTACTCCAAATGGTAAAGTAATAATGATTGATACTGGATATCCAACATCTTTTGATTTAATAAAAGCAAGATTAAATGAACTGCAAATAACTAAAATAGATTATTTAATTATTTCTCACTATCATGGAGATCATGTTGGAAATCTAGATTCTTTAAAAGCTAATTTTGATATGACAGAGACAATTTTCTATATCCCTCCATATTCAAGTCATTCTGACATTTCAGAACTTTACCCTTGGACTATTACGCAAATTGGGAATAACGAGAAAATAGTTCCAACAGAAAATCAAATTGTTACAATTGATAATGTTAAAATCAAATTCTTTAATATTTCAGCGGAAGATTATACTTATTATGATAGTATTACAAATAATTACAATGATTATTCTATGTGTTGTATTGTTAATTATAAAGATATTAATATGTTATTTACAGGAGATATTGGTCCAATTGCAGAAAAAAGGATTTATAGCAAAGGAACTATAGATGTAAATATTGACTTTTACAAAGTGGAACATCACGGAACAAATACAGGAAGTGATAGTAATTATCTAAAAACATTAAACAATCCATCAGTAGCTGTTGTTTCTTGTAATAATCAAAACTTTATAAATAGCGCTACATTATATGATACTTATGGAACTTTAAAAATAAATACAATGCCATATTTAGCTAAAAATGGTTGTAAAATTTATTGTGCAACAAATAATAATGATTTTATTTATGAAACAGATGGTAAAAATTACAATATACCAAATAATAATAATTATGCACAGTTTAATACAGCTGAAAGAGCTAATTATTTAAGTGTATCTACTAGAATGTTAGAAATATATGTAGATAATACTTTTACGGGAGAAATATGTGATGGTACTGAATTAAGACCATATAAAACAATTCAAGAAGCAATTGTTAATGGTATAGTAGAGGGTTGTAAAAATCTAATTATTGTAAAGAATGGAACATATGATGAAAATCTTTTAAGTATAGGAAATATTTCATCTCACGTTATAATATCAGGAGAAAGCAAAACAGGAACTTTAATTAAAAATATATATATTTCAAATTGTAAAGCTTTATGTATTAAAGATTGTACTTTTACGGATACAAAAGATAATGCAGTTATTGTAGGGTCTTTTTCAAATGTAGAATTTAATAATGTTGTAATAAATGGGCAAACAACCACCGAATTATATAGAGGGCTTGGAATTTATGATAGTGAAGTGAAGATTAAAAATTGTACTATTTCAAATAAATCTATCGCACTTGCAGTAAATGATATGTCAAAAGTTTATATTAATAATTTAGATGGAACCAATAATACTTATTTGTTTAATGTTTCAAGTTATGGAGCTGAATTATATGAAACTGGTGTTACTGCTACTTATAGTGATTATTTCTTTTATAGTTTAATGGGTAAATATGCAGGACAGCAAATGAATAGAAATAGTAATCAATTGAAGAAAATGATTAGAGATGGAAATGCTTTTAACTCTATATTCTATTGGCAAGGTGGAAAACCTGTAATGTGTGTCGGCGGAGTTTGGAAAGATTTAATGGGTAATAATATATTTAATGATTAAATACAGGAGGTAAATTAAATGTCGGTATATGGTTTTAAAAATGATAAATGTATGGTAGAAGTACCTACAAAAGAAGAATATAATGAAACAAAGGCAAAAGTTAAGAATATCACAATTGGAACAGAAGCCCCAACAGGTGGAGATGATGGAGATATTTACATACAAATATTTGATTAGGAGGATAAGAAATGTCAACTTATTCATCACAATGTTCTGCAGTAGGTTCATTTGCCTATGCAGGATATTTTAAATTATATGTTGAATTGAATGAAAAATGGGTATCTAGTACGGATAATACATCATATGTAGATTATAATGTTTATTGTCAATCAAGTGGAAGCGGTTCAATTAATTCAAATCATTATAAATACTTTGCAATTAATGGAGAAGAAAAAATAAATGTAACAGAAAATGTAAATGCTTCTAGTCCAAATGCATACATACCTATTGCAAGTGGAACAATTGGACCTATTTATCACGATAACGATGGAAGAAAAACAATAGGATTTTATGCAGAAATTCAAGGTTCAACTTATGGGGTGTCTGCATCTATAGAAAATTCTTTTGAATTAACACAAATACCAAGATATACTACAGTAAATAATAGTGAAAGAGGAAAAACAGTAAACAGTATAAGTGTAAACTGGTCAACAGCAGATGCGATAGATTGGACTCAATATTCACTTAACGGTGGAGCTTGGCAAGATGCATATGATACAGTAGCATCAGATCACAAGAGTGGTTATTATACAATTTCAGGATTAAATCCAAATACTACATATTCGGTGAAAACTAGATGTAGAAGAACTGACAGTCAATTATGGAGTGAAGCAGGAGCTATAAATATAACAACTTATGATATAGCAAAAATAAGCTCTGCACCAGATTTTATACATGGAAATAATGAAATAGTAACAATTACTAATCCAGGTAATATAAATAATTTAAGTTTAGCAATGAAAATAGAAAACACACAGATACTGACAAGAAATGTATCTACAGGTAACAATACAATATCATTTACAGATAATGAGTTAGATAATATCTATAAGAAATATGGTAGCAGTGATGAATTGACTGCTACTTTTATATTAACTGGAGCAGGATATACCAATTCAAAAAATTGTAAGATTACATTTACAGGAAATCATAAAACAATACATGTAAATTTGGAAGATTGGAAACGAGGAAAAGTATTTATTAAAGTTAATGGCACCTGGAAGAAAGGTGTCATTTTTAATAATGTACAAGGAACTTGGAAAAGAGGAATTTAAAAGAAAGAGAGAATAATTATGGAAAATATAATTGAAAATATTCAATTTTCAAATATATGGTGGGCAATAGCTACACCATTAATATTAATAATTTTAGATGTTTTATCTGGAGTAATGATAGCATGGAAAAATAATGACTTTCAAAGTGCAAAAATGAGAGCAGGCTTATCAAAGAAATTTGGTGAACTTGTCTATATTTTAGTTGGAATATTAACAAAATTTGCTTTAGGAACAGAGCTGATTTTACATTTTACGGTAGGATATATTTGTATAATGGAAATATCTAGTTTATTAGAAAATGGCGACAAATTGGGAGTTCCAATACACCCTAAAATAAAAGAAAAACTTAATAATATAGAAAAGGGGGAATAGGAATGGAAGATAATATAGTTATAGAAAATGTAGACTTCAAGGAAGAACTATATGAAAAGAATATAGCAGAAAATACATTTAATACAGAATATGAGGCAGGTGAAGACAATGCAGATAACTAATGTAAGATGTCCTGAAAATAAATATTCAATTAAATGTCCTTATGAAATGACTCCAGAGGGAATAACAGTACATAATACTGCAAATGATGCTTCAGCAATGAGCGAAATCTCATATATGATAGGTAGACCAGATAAAGTATCTTTTCATGTAGCGGTAGATGATTATAGAATAGTAACAGGTTTACCTTTTAATAGAAGTTGTTTTGCATCAGGAGATGGAAAAAATGGTTTTGGTAATAGAAAAACCATTAATATAGAAATTTGTTATTCTAAATCAGGTGGAGAGAGATTTGATGAAGCAGAAGAATTATGTGCAGAATATATAGCTTATTTATTAAAACAATACAATTGGGGTATAGATAAAGTTGGAAAACATCAAGATAGAAGCGGTAAGTATTGCCCACATAGAACTTTAGATTATGGTTGGGAAAGATTTCTAGATAAAATAAGACATTATCTAGGATTACAAAGTAATCCAGTAGATAATTCAAATATAGAGAAAGGTAGTGATGAACCAGTGAGAGTATATGCTAATGGAAGTACAAGAGAACCAATATATGCTGACACAGATTGTACTAATAAAATTGGATCACTTGACCCTTGGGAAAAATGTGATTGTTTTGGAGAATTTAATGGTAGAGCAATGGTAAGATATCATATAAATAATACCCAAAATAACCCTGACCATCATAATTATAAAATAGGATTTGCAAAATGGTTAGGAGGAATTAAATAGTTACAAAGAGGTAGATTAATTAAGTTTAGTCTACCTCTTTTTTGCATTTTAGGTATAAGTTAAAAATTTTTTTAATATTTCGACAACTTTCGACAGACTTTGCGTTTAACATAATGTATAATGTAATTAGAGGTGATAATTATGTTATTAAATTTTCTAATTTGGATTAACAAAAGAAAATTGGACAAGATGATTAATCACGATTATAGTTATGATGAAATATTAAAACAAAGTCAGAAATTGGATGTTTTGATTAATATTTGGATGAAGAATTACATTAAGTTTAAAAGATGAAAAACATTTTAAGCGAGTGCTAATTCTGTGTAATTTCAACCCATGCCCATGTGGTTATAGATTGAAATTACACAGAGCTATAATGTACTGTTTACAATGGATTAAGCAAATTCGATTTTTGTAACTTTATGATTTTCTATATAAATTTTATCAATTATAGAAAACCAAAAAGCCTTTTTTTGTTCTTGATTAAGTTTACTATAAAACTTTTTAAAATTCATTTTTGATAATTTATCTAAATTTTTTCTTGTAGTTTTTTTCGATATATTAATATAATCTTCAGTCTTTAATTCGTTTAATAAAGTAATGTATTTATTGTATTCCATAGCATAATCATCTTTGGAAATTAAATCTTCTAAATAGAGATTGCGTAGCTTATCTATTTTATTCTGAATCTTGTTTATTTTTTCTGTATTATCTTTTGAATTGTTTTTATTTTTAGATTCTATTTTTACATTGTAATTAACTATTAATTCGCTTAGATTGTTTATTAGGTAATCTTCTAATTCTATTTGAGAAATAGTATTTGAGTTTATACATCCTCTTTGAGTAGTTCCTGTTAAATATTGCCTATATCTATAACATTTATAATAAACTCTTGCAGGGTTGATTCTTCTATCAATAATTTTTGTCATTCTATATTTACATCGATTACAATAACATAAACCGCCAAACAAAGAAACTACATCATCAAAAGATTTATATTCAATGCGTTTATTAAGTTTTTGTGCTTTATAAAATGTATCTTCATCTAGTATTGCTGGAATATAATTATCTATATAAATATCCTTTTCTGCAAGTTTATATTTACCAATATATGCTGTGTCTTTTAAATATCTTTTCATCATAGAAATAGATTTATGAAACAACGGTTGAAAGTATTCGAATGTTTTTGTGTGGCTACCATTAACAGATATATAATAATCAAATAAATCTTTTATCATTTGTGCTTCTTTTTCATTTACTTCAAAATGTTTATTAACTATATTATAACCGAATTTTCTAGCACCAGAAGTTATTTCACCCTTTGCTCTTTTATCAGCAAATACAAAATTAATTCGTTCTGAAGTCTTCTCAATTTCTCTTTGTGCTAAAGACAATTTCAAATTAAATATAAACATACCATCAGCAGTAGAAGTATCAATATCATCTTCGTCAATTGCTTTTATTGTAACATTATTTTTTTGAAATAATTCATTTAATTTATTTGCATCAAGTACATTTCTTGAAAGTCTATCTAATTTTGTAAAAATGATCATATTATAGTTTTTTATATATTTTAGTAATTCTTGAAGTGCCGGTCTATTAATTGAACTTGCAGATATACCTTCATCGATATAAAAATCATAGTTGAATTTATTTTCTTTACAATATTTTTCCAATGCTGTTCTTTGAGCATCAATAGAAAAACCAAATCTAGCTTGTTCATCTGTAGACACTCTAGCATAACATGCAACTTTTTTCATAAAACCTCCGTTCGCAATAATTTTAAAAATTTAAGTGCTAATAAAAGCACTTTGTCATTAGTAATTTAATTATAGTTCATATGGTTCAATCCCGTTTTCTTCAAGTTGATCTCTCAATAAATTTATTAAGTCAGTAGCTTCATTATATTCACTTGTTAATTTATCTAACTTTGAATTGACATCATTCAAATCTTCTTGTAACTTTTGATTTTCTTCTTCTAATATTTCTAATTTTTCACTATCAGAGAGTTTTGAGTATGGAACAGGCGTATTATATTTTTCTGGGAGAGTGTTTTTTTCATATATATACAAAGAAATCAATACAATTATAATAATTATGATTAACCAATAATGAGCCCAGATATCTAATAATTTATTAAGAAATTTTTTCATTATTTTTTTCTCCTTAATTCAACAACTTTTCCAATAACCTTAATAGGTAATTTTTCTATTTGTTCATTGGTATAAACTATAGGTTGAAATTCTGGGTTAAGAGGTTGAAGTATAATTCCGCTTTCATTTTTAAAAACTCTCTTGAAAGTTCCGTCATCCCCATTTACCATAACACAACAGTCTTGTCCGTTTTCGCAATCATCAACTTTCTCTAATATAATGGTATCTCCATCAAGATATTCAGGATACATCGAATTGCCTTTTATTCTTAAACCAAAGTATTCTTTTCCACCTTTTAGCATTTCTGTATCTATTTCTTCTGTATCAATAACATCTTCAATCATTTCCATAGGTATGCCAGCTGGAATAGTACCATAAACATTAATTATATTTGAATTAACATTGTTTATTATTAATTCTTGTTCATCATCGAGGATTTTTAACAAATCATCAATAGACATATTTATACCATTTGCAACACTTCTAATGGTTTCTAATGTTGGAGAAATAGGTTTGCCACTTCTATAATCTAGATTTTTTTCAAGTGCGGAAATATAGGTATAACTTAGACCACATCTTTTAGCAAAATCTCTTTGTGATAAATTATTTTTTTCTCTGTATTCTTTAATAATATCTCCTAAAATCATTTTTTTGAAACCTCCAAACACTTGATATAAATACATTGTATAACAAGTTGAACAAAAAGTCAAAAAATTTTTTTATTTTTTTGCATAACATACTTGACAAAGAAAAAATATAGTGATATTATATGCACAACAAGTTGAACAAGTAAGGAGGGGAAAAAATGAAAAATAGATTAAAAGAAATGCGTGAGCTTAAAGGGCTTTCACAAGAAAAACTTGCTCAAGTAGCAGATGTTTCAAGGACCACTATTTCAGAGATTGAGACTGAAAAGAAGGTTGTTGTTACAAATATAACTTTAGAAAAAATATCAAAAGCTTTAGATTTAAAGGTTACAGATATTTTTTTTAGAGATTAAGTACAGCATACTTGACAAAAAGATTACATAATATCAAACAACTAAAGGATAAATAAAATAAAAAAGGAGGTGAGTTTCTATGAACGAAAATGAAGTAGATGTAGCCAAAATAATTAAATCTTTACTAGAGATATATTATGGAGAAAAACTTAAAGTAGAAGTTAAGAAAAACAAATAAGGAGGATAAGAAAATGAAAAAACAAGTGAAAAGAAAAAAAGGAATACAAATATCAGGAGAAATGACAATGATATTAATGCTAAATGCCTTTGTAATAGGTATTTTAGTAGAAAAAATAATTTTAAATGGTTTTAGTTGGATAAGCACAACAGGACTATTAGGATAGAAAGGAGTAGAAATATGTTTTTAAAAACAATTTGGAAACAAGGAAATAAAATAATAGAACAAGACAATGATATTAAACAACTAAGAGAAGAAAATAAGTTATTAAAACAAGAAATTAATTTCAGGGCAATTAAAGAGAACCAATATATTAGGGCCTTTAATAAAATAATGAAATTAGTAAATGCATCAGATGAAATAGAGCATTGGAATAATAGTGAAACTTTTAAAGCTCAAACAAGAAATAACTTTAAAAATGAAATACGCACAATAATAAATAAAGAGTTAGCAGACTGCGAATCAAACTAACTCAGTGTAATTTACTTACATAAATCAACTAAGTAAATTATATCAAATATTTTAATTTTTGTCAAAAGGAGATTTAAAATGCTAGAAAATCAAATGGTAACAGATTATATCGATTATGATTTCAATACAGATAAATATGATAGAGAAATGGAAGCTCTTGCAGAAAGAGATGATCAAGAATGGGAGGATATAGATTAATGGTTAATCAAGAATTAATAGTTATTAAACAATTACCAGTTATAGAAGAAAAATTAAAACAATTAAGTGAAGATATATCAGAAAAGGTAGAGAGTGCAAAAGCATTAGTTTGCACAGAAGAAAACGTAAAAACAATAAAACAAGTAAGAGCCAATTTAAACAAAGAATTTATACAAGTAGAAAATCAAAGAAAGGCAGTAAAAGAACAAATATTAGAACCATATATGAAATTTGAAAAGATTTACAAAGAATATATATCAGACAAATATAAAAGTGCCGATGAAGATTTAAAAACAAAAATAAATACAGTAGAAAATGAATTAAAAGTTCAAAAAGAACAAGAAATAAAAAATTACTTTGAAGAATTAAAAACAGCAAACAACATTGATTTTGTTACATATGAACAAGCAAAGATAAATGTAACACTAACAGCTAGCAAAAAGAGTTTAAAAGAACAAGTAGATAGCTTTATAAACAAAATTTTAGATGACTTAAAACTAATCGAGACACAAGATAATAAAGCAGAAATATTAGTTGAATATAAAAAAGACTTAAATGTATCAAGAGCAATAACAGAAGTTGTGAACAGAAAAGAAGAATTACTAAAAATACAACAACAGCAAATAGATAGAAACTTACAAGAAGAAAAGAACAGAATACAAGAGAACTTACACAATTTAGCAAGTGCTAACACAGGTAATCAGACACAACAAGAAGTACAAACACAAGAAAAGATATATAAAATAACATTTACAGTTACTGGAACAGCAGTAAGATTAAAACAATTAAAAGACTATATGTTAAGGGAGGGATACCAATATGAGTAATCAATTAACAGCAAAACAGCCAAAATTTAGTATAGCAATACAAAGTGATACATATAAAAATTTAATAAATAGAACTTTAGGAGACAAAGACAGAGCAACTAGATTTATAGCAAGTATATCAAGTGCAGTAGCAACAAATGCTCAATTACAAGAATGTGATGCAGGTTCAATTTTAAGCGGAGCATTATTGGGGGAAAGTTTAAATTTAAGCCCAAGCACACAATTAGGACAATACTACTTAGTACCCTTTAATAGAACAATAAAAGACACAAATGGAGTAACAAGTCAGATAAAAGTTGCTCAATTTCAATTAGGTTATAAAGGATATATTCAATTAGCAATAAGAAGTGGTCAATATAAAAAACTTAATGTATTAGCAATTAAAGAAGGAGAGCTAATTAAATATGATCCATTAAATGAAGAGATAGAAGTTAATCTGATAGAAAATGAAGAAGAAAGAGAAAATGCAAAAACTATAGGATATTATGCAATGTTTGAATATACTAATGGATTTAAAAAGTCTATTTATTGGAGCAAAAGAAAAATGCTATCACATGCAGATAAATATTCGCAAGCATTTAGCTTGAATGCTACAAAAGGTAAATATCCAAAAGTTTCTTATGAGGATTATGAGAATGGCAACTATGATAAAAAAGATGAATGGTTATATTCAAGTTATTGGTACAAAGATTTTGATGGAATGGCATATAAAACAATGCTAAGACAATTAATTTCAAAATGGGGAATTATGAGTATTGATTTACAACAGGCAATGGAACAAGATATGGCAACAATAAATACAGACGGAACTTATGAGTATGTAGATAATGAAGAAATAATACAACCACAAGAGCCAGAGAACGATCCATTTGCAATATTAGATGACCCAAATGAAAATGGAGGAGAACCACTTCCAGAAGAATTTCAAAAGTAGGTGATTAAATGCAAACTACAGGAACAATAACAGATATCGGACTAGATATAAGTTCAAGAAAAGCAAAAATAAGCCTTGTTTTAGATACAAATGAATTAGATATAGTAGAACAGCTAAAAAACGAAAATAAGTTAAATGTCGAGCTAAAAAAATATAGGCAAAAAAGAAGTTTAGATGCAAATGCTTATTGTTGGGTTTTATGTGACAAAATAGCAAAGTCTATGCAAGGCGGAATAAGTAAAGAAGATATTTACAAAGATGCAATAAGTTATGTAGGAACATTTGAGCCAATGATAATTGAAGAAAAAGCATTTGATAAGTTTAAAGAGATATGGCAAAAGCAAGGCTTAGGATACTTAGTTAAAGAAGTATCTAAAAAAGATAAATGTGTAAAAGTATTTGCTTATTATGGATCAAGTTCTTACGATAGCAAAGAAATGTCAAAATTAATTGAATTTATAGTTGAACAGGCTAGAGGACTAAATATTGAAACACTACCAACTGAAGAAATAAATAGTTTGTTGGAAAGTTGGGGTAAATAATGAAATCAATAATACAAAACAAAAAAGAGTGCTTTGAATGTATGAGCTATTCAAATTTAGAAGAACATCACATTTTCTTCGGTGTAGCAAATAGGAAACTATCAGAGAAAGACGGCTTAAAAGTATGGTTATGTCCTTATCATCATAGAGGAACAAAAGGAGTACACGGAAAAGATGGACATACATTAGATATGTATTTAAAGAGTATAGCTCAAATTGCTTATATGCAAAATTACAATAAAACTAAAGAAGAATTTATACAAAGATATGGGAAAAATTACATCTAAGGGCTAGGCAAAACTTAGCCCTTAATTTTACGAAAGGAGAAAGAAGTGGCAAAGGATAGTTTTATATTATATTTAGACCAGCAAGAAATATTTGAAATGTTAACAGATGAACAAGCAGGTCAACTAATAAAAAACATATTTCTATATGAAAGAACAGGACAAATGCCGAAGATGGACAAAATGTTAAATCTAGCCTTTGTTCCTATAATGCAGATATTAGATAAAAATCGAAGAAAGTACGATGAGAAATGCAAGAAGAATAAAGAAAATATAGAGAAACGATGGAATAAAAATAATACGGTTGTATACGAACGTAAAAAAACAAATACGAATTATACCGATAATGATAATGATAGTGATAATGAATATGATAATGAATTAACTACTACCGTAGTTAATAATGTGAGCGACAGTTGTGTTGACGGCTTACAAAATGTTATTGATTTTTACAACAACAATATTGGTGCAATAACTCCTTATGGCTTAGAAGTTTTACAAGATTATGCCAAAGAAATAGAATCAGGAGCTATTATTTATGCTATGCAAATAAGTGTTGAAGCTGACAAAAGAAACATTAAATACATAAAAGCTATTTTAAATAACTGGAGTAAAAAGGGCATAAAAACATTAATTGAAGCTCAAAAAGAAAGTCAGTCTTTTAAAAGCAAAAAAGAAGATAAAAAGAGTTCTTTTGAGCAAAGAGAATACCAAGATTTAAGCTACTTATATGCAAATGGAGGTAGCTAAAAATGGAGTGTAAAGTAATTTATGTTGAAGATATTGAAATCGAATACGATGTAAAAATTTATAGATTGGAGAGTGGTACAAATGAGTTATGTAACAATGCAAACAAGACAAATGAGCTTTAACGATATACAGCTAAAAACAAAAGTAAGATATGAGCAAATATTAGCTTGCATGGATTCACCAAAAACTGCTAAAGAAATTGCAGTAGAACTTTATGAATTAGGCATTATACCAAGCACAGAGAGGAATTATGTTTCACCAAGATTAACCGAGCTAGAGAAAAGAGGAATAGTAAAAGCAGTTGATAAAAAGAAATGTCAATATACAGGAAAGACAGTAGCAATCTATGAAAGAGTAGATAATTTAAAGGATATGATTGATGAAAATATGAATCATATACCCAGATTAGATTAAGGAGGAGCTATGATAAAAATTACAGATAGATTTTATATAACAGCAAATACAAACTGTTATACATTAACAGAAAAAACAACCGTAAAAGATACAGAAAGTAAAAATTATGGACAAGAAATGTTCAAAGATGTCGGTTATTATTCAACACTAGAAAATTGCTTAAATGGAATTTTGAAAACAGTTGTGAGAGAGTTTATATCAAGCGAAGAGATAAACACAGTTTATGAATTAAAAGAACAAATAAAACTAACAACAGATTTTTTAAAAAGCTTAAATTTAAAATTTTAGGAGAAAGAAAAATGAAGTTATATGAATTTATATTTTTAATATTAGCTATTATTAGCTTGATAGATTACACAATATTTACAATTATTATTTATCAAAATAAAGAATTATATTACTTATTCGGATTAAGAATTGAAGTAGAAATAAAAAGAATGTTGGAAATACTAATAATCTTAATTACAATAATAATATTTTTATATAATTTTATATTTTAAGGAGTAACTTATGAAATATCCGAAACTAGAAGAACCTTGTAAAAGTTGTTTGGGTTGTCAAAGATTAGAAAATCCAAATTTTACAGGCGACAAAAATTGCAAGTATGCAGAAAAAGAAAATTGGAAACAGGAGGCAATATGGAAAACAAAGTAATAGCTAAAGAATATGTAAGAAATATAATATTAGAAAAAATAGATTGGTTAGATGAACAAATGGAAAGACCTGAAAAGGCATTGATATATGCTAATTATAGATATACAAAAAATATTTTAGAAGAATTATTGGAGAAAATAAAATGAATTGGTCTTTAAAACAATATAAAAATTACAAACAAAAAAATAGTAAATATGGCAATAAAAAAGCAATAATAGATGGAATAGAATTTGATAGTAAAAAAGAACGGAAGATATTATCAACAATTAAAATTAATGGAAAGACAAGGACTAATAAAAGACATTAAATTACAAGTTAAATTTGAACTACAGCCAAAATATAAGAAAAACAATAAAATTATAAGGGCAATAAATTATATAGCCGATTTTACCTATTTTGATGTAAATAAAGGCAAAACAATAATTGTAGACACAAAACGGATATAGAACAGAAGTATACAAACTAAAGAAAAAGATATTTGAATTTAAGTATCTAGATTTAGAAATAAAAGAGGTGTAAAAGTATGAGTGATGAAGAAGCCAACAAAATTTTAGAAGGAATGCACGAAGTTAGACCAGAGAAGTTAAATGATAAAGCTAAAAGATTATTTGAAGCCATAATGAAGATAGCAGAACGGTCGAGATAAAGCAGAAGCAGATTTATATGAAGCTAATAATTGTATAAGTGATTTATTAGACATAGCAAAACAGAGAGAAAAAATGATAGATTTGTTAGTAAGAGAACTATATAAAAAAGCACATATAAGTACAAAGTGTTATTTAATGACATCAGTAGAAGAATGTATGAAACATAAAAATTGTTATGAGTGCTTAAAGAAATACTTTGAAGAGAGGTGTAAGTAAATGTATATAGAAATAATTAAAGCTTTAAAGGAAAGAGCAAAAGAAATGTTAGAAGATAATTATAAAAGAAGAATTGGAGATGAAGAAATTTATACTATAATTTGCGAATTAGAAAATTTTTATACAGCTTATGAGAAACAAAACAAAATAATAGATTTAATGGCAAGAGATTTAAAAACTCCAGTAAATAGTAAAGAATGGATAATAGAATATTATAAAAAGAGGTGTGAAGATGCAAAAGATTGATTATAAAGAACTAGCAAGAAGATTAGTTATAAGAGGAATAAGAGGATATAAGCAAAGATTTATAGAAGAAGAAGATTTATTAAGTGGAGAAGATAAAAGAAGAGTATTAGAGGAAATAGATAGAATAATAGAACAAATAAAAGAAGATAAGTTTTATAAAAGAAAAGCAGAAGCATTACAAAGAAAAATAGATATGATAAGCAGTTTAGAAGATTGTAATGAAGAATTTGAATTGTGAGGTGTAAGTAAATGAATATAGTAGAAGCAATAAATCGTTATTTAGAATTAAAACCATGCAAAAATTGGATAGAAAGCATAGAGTCAAGTTTTTTCTTTGAGTTTGCAGAAACAGTTATAACAGCTTATGAAAAAGAAAAAGAAGAGAATAAAAGATTGAGAAAATGTCATTATCAATATGAAGAAATGACTGGAATAGATTTATTATTACCTGAAAAGGAGGAATAAAACAATGTTAAGTGATGAAGAAAAGGAAGCCGTTGAATATTGGAAAACACATATGGAAATATTACATTGGAATACACAACTTGCTAGTGAACATTATATAAAAGTTTTGCTAGATTTAATCGAAAAACAATCTAAAGGAATAGAACATCAAATAGAAAAAAGAGCAAACCAAAAGAAAGAATTAGCAATATTAAATGCAAAACAAGTAGAATTTAATAAATTAGTAAATACAGTTAATTCATATAAAGGACAATTTAAAAGGCAAGAAAAAGAAATAGAAGAATTAAAAAATGAAATAATGGAAAAAGAATTAATAATTGATGGAATGAAAGAAGATAGAAGAATAGCGGTTGAAGAGATAAAAGAACAATATTTTATTAGCAAAGATAAAATAAAAGAAATACTAGGAATAGAAGAAAATATTGATAACGAGAAATTATTAAGTTTATTGCAAACAATAGTAGATGAAAATGTAAGATTAGAAGATATAGAAGATAGAAAAGTACAAATTGAATATAACAATGTATTTAATAAAGGTGTAAAGTCAGTAGAAGACAAAATAAAAGCAAAAATAGAAGAATATGACGATAAAGGAATGACAGTAAATTTAGCAAATAGAAGTGCAGGAAAAACATTTCAACAAGCTGTACATTATGAAGTTAAAAAAGTTTTGCAATC
>Ga0326513_10000328_pt1 | contig 39462 bp, 59 predicted proteins | sample 2_2465_0518_D_FD_203654 | JGI IMG/M metagenome (GOLD analysis project Ga0326513, IMG submission 203654) | Bovine rumen microbial communities from UC Davis, California, United States - 2_2465_0518 | ecosystem: Host-associated > Mammals > Digestive system > Stomach > Rumen | place: USA... | reverse complement strand
TCTCCGATGTCCGTCCATCCGTCCGGGTAGCCCTGCAAGCGTTCACATTCAAGCGGGGTAAGACGGCGCACTATCGCACCTGTTCTGCATACGTTCTGTAGATTGTAACTTACCCCGCCGTTGCTTTTTGCTTGCAGCGTACCGTTTATATCAGGGTTTTCCGTACCATTGCGGCAGTCAACGGCTGCAACCATCACCGCTTGCTGGTCGTGCATGGTGTTCAGCGCACCTGCTTTATCGCTCACGCTTTGGTTCGCCTGACCGTTTCCAACGCACAGAGCCGTGTAATCAGTCACTCGGTTCTGATGATCCCAGGTCAGGGTAGGAACGGTCACGCCGTCGCCGTTTCCTCTTGCGTCATACACTGCCGGCCGATCAATGGTATTTAAGGTATAGCTCTGATTTTCTCTCCATTCTTTTCCGTTGCATCCTGCCGTGTCGGCTCGGTCAATTCCGTTTCCCTGCAAGCACCACACTGAAATTTCAGCGCTCTTTCCAGTTCCTCCGGCAGTTTCTTCCCCCTGCGCTCCGCTCTGTTCAGAATCCCCTGACAAGCCTTTGCGCTCAAAGAGTATTTCGGGTGCGGACAGTCCTCCAAAATCTGCGACAAGCGCGATGCGTTTTCTTCTCTGGGGCGTTCCCCAAAACTGCGCGTCGTGTACTCGCCAAGCAACGCTCCAGGAACCATCTTCAGCGTAATAGCACCCGGATTTTGTCCATCCGCCGTTCGGGACACACACAGACACAGCGGCTCCCGGCTCTGCGACTTTGATGATTTCTTCGATGACGGCTGCAAAGTCCGCTCCTTTTGGGTTTCCGCTGCTAAAGGCTCCGGGGACGTTTTCCCAGACCATGTATCGAGGCCTTGCATAAGCAAAGTTTCGCCCACTGCGTACATCTTGTTCTCTCATCTCCTTTACGATTCTCATTTGTTCCATGAACAGACCGCTTCGCTCTCCGGCAAGGCCTGCTCGTTTTCCGGCAACAGACAGGTCTTGGCACGGCGATCCGCCTGTAATGATGTCAACCACAGGCGCTTCCGCACCATTGATCTTCGTTATATCGCCGTAGTGTTTCACTCTTCACTACCGATCCTTTCTTTGTCTTCGAATTCGTTTCATGTGCTCCCATCCTCCATCATTTTCTGCACTGCCTGCATCATAAGCGGCGTCATGGGTTCTCCGTGCGCGCGGATTCTCTGCGTTCCGTCCTGCATAACCGCGTCCAGCCGCGCGCGCAGCTCCGGCGAGATGGCGCGGTCTTTCGTCTTGCGATCTGCCAGGGATTCATAGACCATTCGGAAATTGGCTCGGTCTGCTTCCTGGTTTTCGGATATGCAGAGCTGCCGCCAGCCGAGACGCCGCACGACCTCCCGCGTCATGGGCGGGAGCGCATCCATCGCCGCCTGCTCGCCCTGATAGCCGTACCGTGCGATCGCGTCCATCGTTTCTCGCCACGCGCTCCCCCAATCCGGGAGGTCGCCCGCCGCTGCGCTCAAGCTGAAGCCTCTGATCTCTGCGATCGTCGGCGGCCACTTTTCCGTCGCTGCCCATTTCCGAAGTCCCGCGTCTGCAACGGGAAAAGGAATGTCCCGCAGCATTTCATACCACAGATTCCGCGCAGCGTCGTTCGGAAGCAGTTTGTCGTTGTTCGGGTACAGTGCCTTGAGCGCGGAGGCGAAAATCGCAAATTCTTTTTTGGTCATCCGTCGCCTCCCCCTTCTGCCCATTCCGCCATGCCCCGGCAGAATTTGGTCAAATCGTCCGGTTTTCTGTCCTCTGCGGCAGAATAGGTTTCGTCATAGTCGCCGTTCAGCGTCTTTGCAAGATGGCTGTCGTCCATCAGCCAGCCAAACGTCGCCTTGAATTGCAGCTTGTTGTTTCCGTTCAGGACGGAAGATGCCGCCGCTTTTCGGAACGCAAGCTCGATGTTCTCGATCCCGTACCGCTCCGTCAGAGAGACGACGTTTTCTTCCATCGGAGCGGACAGCATTCTGACGCGGGAAGCGTAGCTGCAGATCTGGTTGAACAGATCGGTCACAGCGCGGATGGTTTGTCGGCGGCTGTCGGCTGTTTGTGCTTCGCGTTTTTCCCCCGTACCCCCTTTTAACGAAACCACCTCCTTTATACCTCCTACGTTCTTTAATCTATCCTCTGTATCTGTATTCTTAACTCTTCTTTCTTTTTCTTTTTCTTCTTCTGTCGCGTTAGGTTGCGTTAGGTGCGCGTTAGACCTAACGTTAGGTTTCTCTTTTCCGTCGGGCGGAAGCGACTTTTTATGCTTGTCGTACCACGCTTTTTGACGGATTCGCCCCTGTTCTCTGACCCTATCCATCGCGTCGATGTTCTGATATTCCTCCCAGTTGGTGATGCAGAGCGCGCCGCCTCCCTGGATCATGCCGAGCTCTTCCAGAACCCGCAGGGCCAGCGTGACCGTCGCGGTCTCAAATCCAAGCTCGTCCGAGAGGGTTTCCGTTGTATACGGCACGTTTTCGGTCAGAAAGATCATGCCGCCGGTATTGCATTTGCCGGCCAGAACCAGAAGCATGATCCAGATGAGGACGATGTTGTTTCCTTCCGGCAGATGCCGGATGTATCGGATTTTTCGGTTGGAAAACATCGCAAGGTTGAGTTTGATCCACTGTAAATCGCCCATGTTGATTCCTTTCTGCGCGTGGCGTTTGTACCGCCACGCGCCGATTCGTTTGTTCAGAACGGGAGTTCTCCGTCGTCGCCGTCCAGCAGGGCGAAATCCGAAGCATTTCCGGCAACTCGGCGCGGGGAATCTTCCGCACCGGAAAAAGCCGCCTGCCCGGCGTGTTCTCCGTCCGTTCTCGCGCTTCCGAAATAGACGTTATCCGCCACAACCTCGGCGGAGGTCCGCTTGCCGCCGTCCTTGTCCGTCCAGTTTCGCATTTGCAGACGGCCCGAAACGACGGCCATCTTCCCCTTGCTGAAATACTTGCTGACAAACTCGCCCGTGCTTCTCCAGGCGATCACGTCGATGAAATCCGATTCCTTTTCTCCGTTCTCGCCCTTGAAATCGCGCTCAACGGCGAGACGGAAGGACGAAACGGGCGTCCCGCTCTTGGTGTGCCGCAGCTCCGGGTCACGGACCAGTCTGCCCATGATAGCAATGTGGTTCAGCATACTGCGCCGCCTCCGTTCTCGGATTGCAGGTCTGCGCAGGCCCGAAGGGCAGCCGCCTCGCGTTCGTTCTGGCGCTTCCTGGCCTTGTCCTCTGCCAGCGCCAGAGCCGCGTCATATTCGTCCGCGCACAGCGCCTTGAGACAGGCGGTGATAACGTCGTCGTCGTAGCACGGCTTTTCCCCTGGAGCAAGGACGAACATCGTATTGAGAACGACCGACGTGAACATACGCAGAAGCGATTTCTCAACCGGCTTGATCCTCGGTGCTTTTTTTCTGATACTTGCTTTCATTCGTAGCTTTCCCCCTCAAATTCATCCGGCGGCGCGTTCAAAACGTCCGTGATCCTTCCGCCGTCCCCGGTCAGAAGGGCGGAAGGGATCAGGAAGCCGACGGAAACGTAATAGTTCTGCTTCGTTTCTCCGGTCTTTTTCTTCGTATAATCCTTTCGGACGTATTCGCCCATGACCGTTACCACGTCTCCTTCCTCCAAACAGAGCGAGAGGTTGTAGAAGGGGCTTCCCGCGTAAACCTTGCACACGATGAATTTACCCCTCGCGTAACGGATCACGAACTGTACCGTCCCGGCTTCGTATTCCTCGCCTCGGTTCCTGCTGCTGCGGTAGCTTTGGCTTGGCTTTCGCAGCAGCTCGCCCCAAACGATGACGGTAGACCGGTACGAACCGCTCCCCTCGTCAAAGACCTCCTTGGTCTGAATGTAGCCGCCGTGTAATCCTTTGCTCATGCCGTTCAGCCCTTAGGAAAAGAAACTGTCGAAGGCGTCGGTCCCTTCTCCCGCGTCCGTGGAGCGCTTGCCTGCACCCTGCTCGTCGATTCCCGGCGCGCTTGCCGTTTTACCTTTTCTCGCCGTTCGTTCGTCTGCGGGCGCGGAAACGGGCTCCTGCGGCGTTTCAGCGCCTTCCGTCTCCCCGACGGGCAGCTCGGAATATCCTCCTGCGGCCTCCAGTCGCTTCGTTTCGGCGTAGGCCGCCGCGTATTCCGCGGGAATGATGGAGCCCTCGCCCTGCTCCGCGTCCTCGTCGGCCTGGATCGCAAGCCGCACAGACTTCGGGGCCATGCCGTCGCTCAAAAGCTGCTTCGTGACGGTTTTGAGGCACATCTTGATATGGGGCTTTTCATCCGGCAGAGCGAACCACGGAGAGCCGTTCTGGAGCTTCCAGACCTCGCGGCTGTCCAGCTTTCCGGCTACCAGCTTCCGGTAGGTTTCCAGCTTGCCCTTGAACGCCGGGGAGTAGCGGTTGGCGTGGGCCAGAATCTCTTCGTGGCTCATGTATACCCAGTTTTCCAGACCGCCGTATACCGGCGTCAGCTTGTAGTATGCGTAGTAGCCGGTGATGGGCAGGGAGAGCCGCTTTTCCTCGTCCGTCTCCCACCGGAAGATCGGGTCCCTGCTCTGATCCCGGCCCAGGAACTCCCCTTCCCGCACGTCGCCGTATCGGATTTTGGCGTAAGCGCCGGAGCGGACGGCAAGCTGGGTAATGCCCTTCGCAGAGAGCTGGAAGTTTGCGGATTTTTTCGTGTTGCCGAGATAGGGGATGATGTTGTAGTCGCCCAGCGCGATGGAGAGGCCCAGACCGATCTCGCCGTAAAGGGCGGCGGTCACAATGTCGCCCCAATCGCATTCCCGGAGCTTGGGGCTGTCCGATACGACGCGGATCACGGTCGAGCTGACCTGCGCTGCCGCCTGCGGGCTTCCGCAAGCCTTGGACAGCATAGCCTGCATGGAGTTTCCGGTAACGAAGGCCGAGAAGGATTTCTGCGGAGCGGCTGCGCCTCTTACCGCAGAAAGCGAATTTGACATTTGCATTTGATTAACCTCCAAATAAGATTTGATTCAGTTTCTTCGCGTTTTTCTTGTTCGGGTAGCGCCTCCCGCTCAGCCACGCAACGGCGGTATCTGCATCAACGCCGACGTCTCGGGCAAGGGAGCAGATGGTACGCAATCCGTCCGCCGCCATCCAGCGCCTGATCTCGCTGGCATAGTCCACGTCAAGCGCCGGCGACTGGAAAATCGCGTATTTTTTCGTAATGCCGCGCCGGACGCGCGAGGCGATGCAGCGGAAATTTCTCCGGTTCAGCGCCCTCTCGCATTCCTCTGCGGTTCCGATGCACAGAAGCTCGTCCGTTTTCGCATCGTAGACCCAGTAGATCAATCTGTTGTTCATGCGAGCACTCCTGCCGCCCGGAGCGCAGAGAGTTTTCGGTAGACCGTCCGCTTGGACGCGCCGAGCTTTGCCGCGATCTGGCCTGCCGACAGGTTGGACTTCCATGCGGAACAGATTTCCAAGCTGGAAGCTTTCTCGGGTCTGCCGACTGATCCGTCCGCCCTCCCGCTCTCCGTTCTGGAAAGACAGTTGACGCATTCGGGGTATGGGCAGGCCAGGCAGCGGTCGATTTCCGCCTGCGTGTCCGGGCCGCGCCGGATCGGCTCCGTGCCGACCCGCCACGGCAGGACCGCCCTGCCGCGTCCACATATCATTCGTTCCAGATCGCTCATGGTTAAACCTCCGAGATTCTGATTTTGTGTGTATAGAGGAGCATTTTTTTCTTCAACCGGTAAACCTCGGTTCTCACGCCCTTCGCGTCCTCTACAACGTGTGTACCGTCCTCCGTGTAGTAGTCAAAGTCGGCATAGTAGGCGCATTCGCGTTCAAGGACGCGGCCCGGCTTGAATTGGCCTTTTTTCGGACCGGCTTTGTAAAGCTCCGTGCAGCTCTCTCGCTGTTCCGGGATCAGAAGGTATTTGACCTGCCGTCTCAAGCCGTGGATTTTTCCGGCCTGTTCCATCGCGGTCAATTCCAGCCACCGCCGCGCCTCCTTCTTGCTGTCGAAGGTGTTCCCGTTTACCGTGACTTTTTCCGCGTGGTATTTGGAGCTTCCGCGCGCTTTCGGCTTCCCGTAGGCGGCCTTGAGCTGGTCCAGGACCGCCTTTTGGTATTTCTCCGGCAGATCGGTTACTTGGATCGGCATCTCGCGCCTCCTTTTCGGATCAGCTCCTGTGTGTCCGCCCTGCGGATTTCCCAGGATTCATAGCAGGGGCCGAATCTGCTGGCGTATTTCAGCGCGCGAGGAAAGGACGGAAGGACGGCGCAGTGGCAGACGTCGGAGGATCGAAACAGGGCGATATACCCGGATTTCAGATCAGACATCTTCTTCCCCCTTCGGGACTTTTCCGTACCTGATATCGTTCGTCACCAGAAACACCTTCAGGGCCGCAAGCTGCGGGCCTGTCACCCAGACGCGAAAATCCACGGCACGGACGGGCAGGGCGGAGGGCTTTTCGGAAACCTCCGGCTCTCTGGGCCGTTCCGCAGGCTTCTGCGGCTGGCGTTGGAACATCGGCGGGATCTTCGCTTCCTCGGCTTCGGCCTCCGCTTTGCGCTGCGCGGCCAGTCGTTCCCACCGCTCTGCGGTTGCGGTCAGCTCCGCGTTCCGGCACAGCACACCGGCAAGATCGTGGGTCCGTCTGAACTCGTCCAGAAGCGTCGTCTCGAATTTCGAATTCAGCGCAAGAATCGCGGCAGCGCCGTCCTCGCATTCCCGGATCGCCCCCTGAATGTCGCCCTTCGCCGTGTCGATGGAGTAAGTGGCGTTTCCCCACTTGGGGAATCTGGCAGTCAGATCGTCGAAGCTCAAAAAATCTCCTGCGGAGCTTTCGGCTTTCGCTTCCGCAAAAAACGCTTTCAGCTCGTTCAGCTTCTCAGCCTTCGCCGCCTCCGCATATCCGTCAATCTGGGTTTTCAGGTTGGAATAGGCGGAGCGGGCTTCGTCCGTCAGCGCCTTGAACTTCGGCTCCACGGCCTCGTATGGAGCGGCGCAGGCTTTTTTGACGGCTTTTCTCGTTTCGTCAAGCCTTGCAATGACCTTGTTGATCCGGGCGGCGTCTGCCTTGGCCTGCGCCACGGTGTCCGCCGTGACGACCATCCCGGCATAGGGCTTCATCATCTCCGCCAGCGCCGCCTTTGCCTCGTCAAAGTTGGCGGCAATCGGGAAGGAAGCGATCGTGGAAAGGTCTGTCGTTACGGCAAATTCAAACTGTTGCATTCGTGTTCCCCCAATCCGTTGATTTTTCGTGTAAGATATATCGCGCATGGTAGCCGCGATCCGCATTCGGCTCCATGACGCTTTCGATGTCATAGCCAAGCGCGCGGAGCTCAAAGACCCTTGCGCCCAGGCGGAAGCAGCCGAACAGCTCCAGGGCGGTCATGGCGGTAATGCTTCCGTATTCTTGCAGATAGGCGAGGATTTGCTTCCTCTGCGTCGTTTTCTTGTCACTCATAGCGGCTGTACTGCCGGAATCCCGGCTTCGGGGTCGTATTCCGTGATCTCGCGGCACACGAACGTGGGCTTGGGAAGGTTGATCTCCTTGACGAGCGCCCGCTGGCGCGTATTCTTCGCCGTCGGCGCGATCACAAGATCGCCCTGCACGAGCGGGAGCTTGGTGCTGTAGGCGTAGCCGCCGCCGGAGTAGTAGCCGTTTTCCTTGAGATACATGACTTTTACGAACATAGTGCTTTCCTCCTAAAAAATGATTGTTGTTGGTGGAATTCTCCGCTCCTGAACGCAGCTCCAGAACTTTTTCGTTCCGTCCTTGACGTATTCCATGTCGGCAAAGCAGTCCGTCCGCTCCAGCGTGTAGGAGCGAATCACCACCTCGCTGCGGGAAAACAGGGCGGCGAACAAGGTCGCCTCGTCATAACCGGTGCAGATCAGTTGTGCCAAAAGCTGAATATAGTAGTGCTGGGGTATTTGACCATTCCAGGCATCCCAGCCGGCCTTTCCGTTCGGCTCGGATGCCTTGAACTCAACGACGCCGCGCCGCCCCGTCCCGTTGAAGTATTCGCCGTCCAGCGTGGCAAACAGCCAAGGAACGTCCGGATTCTGGAGCATATCGAAGGGATGATAGGAAACGGTCAATTCCGGGTGCATCGCCGCGAACAGGGTGCGAAGGGCGGGCTCCATGCGAACGCCGCGCGAGACGGCTTCATTGCCGGACAGGTCCGGCGCTTCTATCTCGCCCACCTTCTGCCGCCAGAGCGTGAGCGCGGAAGTCCACGGAGAAAGGCCGAGGGCGGCGGCGGCTTCCGACGCGCCGATACCAAGCGTTTCCCGCTTTTTCAGCCAAGCCTCCCGCGTGTACGGCTCCGGCACGATCCGTACCGGACCGTCCTGCGTTGGTTTCGCTGCGGGAGGGAAGACATCTTCCCATTCCGAAGCGTTCCGCTCGTCCCGATCGTCCGGTTCCAACGGATTGTTTTCTGCTTCAATCCGCATCGTTTCTCCCCTTCCGCTTCGGCTTTCCGGCCTCTTTCCAGAGGTAGATCAGCAGGGGCAGTCCCATCACGATCACCGCCCCGGCGACCACGGACGCGCCGGTTAAAATCTCGCCAAGTATTTTCAGCGCCATTTCCGCACCTCCTTTACATCATTGGAATCGTTGGATTCTTTTTTGCTTTTTCGGCTGCCGCACGTTTCTGTTTGTAAGCGTTATATGCTTGCCGGTAGCGGTAGGAATCACCGAAGATGTTCCAGGCAGCTTTGACAACGTTCGGTTCGTACTTGCCGATCTTCTCCAGATCATCGACGGCCTTGTAACTGATCGGACAGCCGCAGCAGCCGGTTCTGGTAAGCCCGTAGACCTCGTAGGCGTCGGAATAGCGGATGGAGTAGGTCTCCTTGTACCAGGCCTTGTCTTTGTCGCTCACATAGTAAAGCGGGCGGAGGCGGTACTGCCCGTTGGCGCTCTCGCCGAAGCACAGCGCCGTGTTGTCCTTCCGTGGAACGCTTCTCATGCCGCCCTCGTCGCGCCGCTCACCCGTGATAATCATTTCATAGCCATTCTGGACGCTGTGGGCGAGCTGCTTCTTGCAGTAGTCGCAGCATTTCGCGCTGATCTTGAAGTCAGGGGGATTCTCCCGGATAAAGTCCAGCATCCACCTGGAGGAATTGATCACAAGCTGAATATTCGGACGCGGCTCTCCGGCAGAATTGCAGCAGCACAAGAAATTCAGAGTGCTTTCACATTTGGGGTATCGCTCACGAAGCTCCTTTCGCTTCGCGGCTTTGTCCTGTGCTTCGTTATATTCATCTGCAACACTCAGCGGAACGCCTTTCTTCTGCCATCCCTCCAGTCCGGCAGACATAATCTTGCTGACGAACGGCTGACCGTGTTCTCTGGTCGCTTTGACGATGTTCACCTTTGGCCTGTAGGTTTTGATCTCAACGCCGTATTTCTCAGCCGTTTCCTTCACGTGCTTCCGGGTGGCTTGCATCTCAAGGCCGGTTTCAAAAAAAACGTATTTGATCGGCGGAAGATTGAATTTTTTCCGCGTGCGCTCAATCAGGTCGATCATAATGTCGCTGTCAGAGCCGCCTGAATAAGAGCAAATTGCGTTTGGGTGTTCCCGCAGCCGCTTGGCAATAATAGATTCGATCGCTTGAAATTTGCGCGCCGAATCGAAATCGGCATAGGCCGGTCGGTCGGTATAGACCCTGCTTCGATATTCTCCATCTGTCGGTTTGTTCAATTCGTGTTCACCTCCTCACCACATCGGCAGGGCCGCTCTCGCGTCCTCTGCCGGGATTGCAAGCAGTCGATTCAGCCTCCGCAGCGTTCCAAGCCGCATCTGCTCCGGGTTTTTGATGTAGCTTCGCAGGGTCGTGGGGGACATATGCAGGATCGCGGCCAGCTCCTCCCAGGATCGCCCGTCCGCCATCCTCCGGGCCATGACCAGCCCGACGTAGCCTTCATATGGGCTTCGTTCTTTTCGCAGTCTGGGCATATCTGCCTTCCTCCTCGTCAATAGGCTTCTGCCTGTTCGCGCGAACAGAAGAAATGGAATCCGGCGGAGCATTCTTCGCTGGAGTAATCGAAGTCCTCAACCTCCACAACGTCCCCGGCATAGTACCAGGTCGTGCCGTCGAATTTGGAAATGCCGACCGGCTCGCCGCAGAAGTCCCCGATGATCTCCACGATCTCCGCCTTGTTCGTTCTGCATTTGCCTTCCGGGTTGCCGCGAACCTCAGCGTCCTCCGGAATCTTCGCAACGACGATCACGTCGGCTTTGCACTTCTTGTAGACCAGAGCAGGCGGATCGAACGTGCGGAGGCAGACGTCCATTCCGCGTTCCTTTGCGATCTTGTAGGCTGCCAGGCGCACATCGCAGTCTCCGTCTTTCAACAACTTCTCGATGACCTCCAGCGGAACCTCGCGGCCCTGACAGGCGTTCATCGCCGCCGTGCGCACATTGCAGTCTCCGTCTTTCAGCCCCTTCTCGATGACCTCCAGCGGAGCCTCGCGGCCCTGGCAGGCGTTCATCGCTGCCTGGCGGACTCTCCAATCCGCATCCTTGAGCCCCTTCTCGATGACCTCCAGCGGAGCCTCGCGGCCCTGGCAGGCGTTCATCGCTGCCTGGCGGACTCTCCAATCCGCATCCTTGAGCCACCGCTCGATCACCTCCAGCGGAACCTCGCGTTTGCTTCTCCATTTCATTGTGTTGCCTCCATATCGTTATTTGTATCGTTATTTGTCATTTCTCGCTGCGTTTGCCGCAGAAGATACAATTTTCCTTCGCTCCGCCGAACCGTGACGGGATAGCCGTGATTATGAGCCAAGTTGTAGTATGTCACGTATGCCGAATCGAGGCTGGAAAACTGGGATATATCAACCTCTGCGCAGTCAATCGAGAGAGCAATAAATTCTTTCAGGTCTTTGTGCGCCGCGTCTCGCAGCGGGGCCTTCTTCACCACGAAATCCGGAATTGCTACTTCCTTAAACGGCATAATAGGCTTCCTCCAATCTTCGGATCACGTCGCCGCCGTAGCTGCCCTTGCACATCTCGCAAAACTCAAGCGGCGTAAATTCATCTTTGTCAATGTCGATTCCACGGTCGGCGGCGAACTGGTTTCGTCCCATTTCGCAGGAGCTGGTCAGCCGGTTGTGCCAGACCCACAGATCGCGGGCCGGAATCTTTGCATTCTTGTCCGGGTGGGCCTCGATAAAGGCGGAAATTCGCGCTTCCTCCGGCATATCCTCAAACAGCTTGCCTTGCAGGGCGGCGACGGCCTTTTTTAGCGTCTCGCCGTGGGCAAATCTTCCGCCTCCTTTTGCAATGTAGCATGGGGTCATCGTCAGATCGGAATTGAGAACATATCCCTTTGCAAACCCGGCATTGACAGCGGTGATAATGGTCTGAACTCCGTCCACGTCATGCACGGGTTTCCCAAAAAACACAGCGATTCCGTCGCCGAGGCCGTCGCCGCGGCCGTCGCCTCTACCGAAAAATTCACCATACCAGTGACTGGTCGCCGTTCCGTAGCCGTGTCCGCACTCAAAACTGTAGCCGTATCCGTACCCAGAGCCGCTTCCGTACCCAGAGCCGTCGCAGCCACCGCCCCCATCGCCGGAGCCGTAGCCGCAGCCGTCTCCGTCGCAGTCGCCGCGACCGGAACAAAAGCCGCTGCCGTCGTTCCCGTCGCCGGTAGACAGAAACTCCATGACCCGTTCCTTCAGCGCTTCCATTCCGGCACCTCGTTGATGCACTTGACCGCCTCCTCGGTACAGGGTATGATCTCAATCACGCCCAGCACGGTCATGCTCGGAACCGTCACGGTGAACTTGCAGTTTTCGGGAGCCTTAACGCCCTCCGTGGCGAGCTGGGAAAGGCTCGCGGCTCCCTCCCAATACCACAGCCGTCTTGCGTTCACCAGATCGGCCTCGTCGCCTCTGCGCTCCTTGATTTCAGCGTAAAAAACGCCGGCCCGGTCGCAGCGGATGATGTACTTCTGATTTTTGGCCTTGTTCATTGCGGTTTCCCTCCATTTTTTGTTCATGTGTTTTCTCCTTCCTGTAAACTTTATGTGGTAGAGACAAGCGCGGCTTGTCCACTGCTGTTCGTCCCATTATTGGGACGATCCGGCTAAAAAAATTTGGGCCTTCTCTGCGTCGTCTCGAATGCCAAGAATGGAGCAAATCTTTTTTGCCTCGTCCAGGTTGAACGGGGTCTTTCCGTTGATCTTATTGCTCAAAGTATTCTTGGACATTCCAAGTTGCGCGGCTAGGGCCTGCTGAGAAAATCCGGCTTCAACGATTTTTCCCCTTAATCTGTTTGCCTGCATAGGTCTCACTCCTTTCGTCTCATTTTTGGGACGGTCTTATCTTAGCACACCTTTCGTCGCTTGTCAACCCATTTTTGGGACTTCTGTAAAATATTTTTGTTTGTGGTATTGCGTTTTTGGGACGGATGTGCTAATATGGAATCGGAAAGGAGGTTGATTTCATTGAGTGATTTATCGAATCGCATTCTTCGGTTGATTGAAGATAAAGGATTGTCTTACGGCGAGCTCGCAGAAATGACTAATATACCGAAATCTGCGTTGCAGCGCTACGCAACCGGAGAGACCGAAAAGATACCGCTTCCTCGCATCGAAATAATCGCAAACGCATTGGGTGTTTCGTCCGCATATCTGATCGGATGGGATACTGCGGGAGAGCAAGAGCCAAACAACGAAAGACAGCCCTCCGTTTCCGAAGAGCTGTCTGAGGATGAGATCACGCTGATACAAGCCTACCGTGCGCTTCCCGTCCACGAGCGCCAGCACGTTCTGTCGCTTCTGCGATTAGCAGCCAAGCCAGGCCAATCAAATCCGGCCTCTGCCGCAGAATAGTGATCAGTTCAATTTCGTCTCTTTCCATGATTGTCTCCTGATTTTCTTTGATTCGAGGGACAGCCGCCGTGCCGCCAAGCTGCCGACTGTCCCTCCCGCTGGGGACGCTGTTATCATAGCACAGCGCCTCCGTCAACTCAACGCCAACAACGCGCATTTTTGCGCATTGAATCGCACGAAAACGCACGGAGGTGTAAAATGCCGTCAAATTTACACACGCACGATCTGATCTTACGCATGAAGGCCATCAAGGAGGAACAGCATTTATCCCCGCAGGATATTGAGCGAATGCTGGACGCTGCCGGCTATCACGTTTCCCAGAACTCCATCCGCAAAGTCTTCGCAGATGGTTCCGAAAACAGGAATTTTCGGTTTCACGATACGATACAGCCGATCTCCCGCGTCCTGTTTGGAATCTACGGATCGGACACGGATGATTCGGAGGTGGAGGGCCTTAAGGCTGCGATCCACGTCAAGGACGAGCTGATTTCAAAACTGGAAAGCGAGCTGGCCAGAGAAAAGACAGATACCGGTGGTCGCATCGAATACCTCAAGCACCAAATCGAGCTGAAAGATCAGCGCATCGACAAGCTCATGTCCCGCGTCGATGTTCTGCTGGAGAGCTTGCAGGAAATCACAAAGAAGATATAACGCCGCACTGTGACGCTTCAAAAGAAAGGAAGGTTAAAATGCAGTCAGACAAAGAGAAAACACGGGAAACGATCGCGCTGGTTCTGTACGGAGTGATCGCCCTGTGCATAATCGCTCTGTTCTCTATGTGCGTCTTTGGGGGAAAGGACGATGATTCTATCGGAGAATCGGATGCTTGGGTTTGCGCGCAGGACGTCGTTAAGAAGAATCTGAAATCTCCGTCCAGCGCAGAATTCTGCCTCATGTCCGAAGCCACCATCCACTATAACGGAGAGGACGGCGGCGGCTCGCGGTATACGGTCTCCGGCTATGTTGACGCGCAGAACAGCTTCGGCGCGACGATCCGCCAGAATTTCACGGTGAATCTGACAGTCACAAAGGACGGCTACAGAAGTGCGACCTGCACCTTCTATTAGGCTATGAAAACCCCGAAACCGAAACGCCTGCCGTCCGGCTCCTGGCACGTTCAGCTCCGTTTGGGCGGCGAGAGCATCAGCATCACGGAGCCAACGGAAAAGCTCTGCACGCAGAAAGCGCAGCTCATCAAGGCGGAGCATCTGGCCGGGAAAAAACGCAATCAGGCAGAAGGAGCGGGCGTTACGCTTTCCCGAGCAATCGAGCTTTACTGCGAGGATCGGAGCAACGGTCTAAGTCCGTCCACGATTCGGAAATACTACGCTGTCAAAGAAAACCACTTTCAGGAGCTAATGCCGCTCCGCATCGACCGGATCACCGACCGGCAATGGCAGCGAGCCGTAAACGCAATGCTCGGCACATACGCGCCGAAAACGGTAAAGGTGTCCGTCGGCCTGGTTAAGACGGTAGTCAAGGCGGCTTGCGGTCATTTCCCTGATATAAGCATCGGAAAAGCGTCTGCCCAGAAGGCGCGGGAGATGGACAAGGTACGGTTTCTGGAGCCGGAGCAGATTCCGCTTTTCGTGAAATCCGCCTCCAAATCCCCGCTTTCCGTTCCGATGCTGCTCGCCCTGTCTTCCCTGCGCATTTCTGAAATTGACGGCCTTGATTGGGCGGACGTCGTTTCTGGCAAGGACGGGTTCACCGTCAAAATCCGGCGCGTCCGGATCATGGACAAAGACGGAAACTGGATTTTGCTCGACGGTGCAAAAAACGAAACCTCTGTCCGAAACGTGCCGGTCTTGATCCCGGAGCTTAACAAGGCCATAAAGGAAGCCAGAAAGCCAAGCGGAAAGGTTATGGATTGTTGTCAGGAAACGCTCCGCCGCAGCGCAAAACGAGCCTGTGAAAATGCCGGAATCCCATTCCCCGGAATCCACGGACTCAGGCATACCTTCGCAAGCCTGTCCGCCCATCTCGGCATTCCGGAAATCGTCAGTCAGGAAATCGGCGGCTGGGCCAACGATAAAACCATGAAAGAAATCTATACCCACGTCGCCCGCTCCGACGTCGCCGCCTCCCTGTCAAAAATCCGCGCATTTTATGAATCAAATCAAGGACCAACTGCTGACGAAAATGACGGCGGAACTTCTGACGGAAGTGATAACGGAAAAAGCTGACACCAAATACTCACGAAACCGCTGACAAAAAATGCTAACGAAAATGCTCACGCCAATTAAAATTTGGGCTATATCAAGCACCTTTGTCTCTCAGCGAGATTGTTCAAATCTCTCTCACTCCGCCAAATTTGAAATTCCCGAAATCCTTTGAGATTACGGGAATTTCTTTTTATTTCAACAAAAACGGCATTTTGCGCCAGTGTAATATTGAACGATTTCGGCAAGCATTTGACGATTCCGATTCGTATTTAACTGAGAAAATGCTTACAAAAATGCTCACGAATATTAAAAGATAACCCCGCCGATCGAATTCAGATCAGCGGGGTTATTTCATACGCCATAGATAGCGTTTAACAGCGCGGAAATTTTTTCGTTTGCAATCAGCTCGCTGTCTTTTCTGACGGCAGTAGCCGCGACCTCAATTCGATTGAACAAGGCCGGAACGCGGTCGTACAGTTCACTTGAAAATTTCAACTTTTCGTAAAACTGCATGATCTCTTTTTTCTCGCGTTCTGCGTCCTCTATCGAGATCGCGTCTCGCCGGTGCGCCGCATATAAGCTTCTAAGGCACAAGAATAAGTACGAATCCGGGAGGTTTAAGCCAGCCGGAAGCGGCTTTCCGAGAAAAGCATCTTTCTCCAGCGTACTTGCCACGCGTTCACCTCCTGTTCATTTTCCGAAGTTCAGACCCGAAATAGAACCTGAAACCTGCGTCTTGGATCGATCGGACGATTCGCGGAGGATAGCCGCACCATTCCGCGCTGCTGGAAACCCAAACGGTCTTTCCTTTCCGCACCGTCCACTTTTCTTTCGTCTGCATTTTGTCAAACAAACAGCCGCCAGGTTTTTCCAGACTTGCGAAGCCCAACGGACGCAAGGAGTTTTTTTCTGCGCTCGATCTCGTGCTTCTCGTGTCCGCACCTTTGGCACGGTGTTCTGGTCTCGTCCGGGGAGCAGTTGTAGCCGTAGTCACACAGCTTATCTCCTTTTCCGACGCACACAAGTTTATCTTTTTCCGCCATTTTGTTTTTCTCCTTTCATTTCATCTTTCCAGACAACGAGAAGCGTCCTGATTGAGACAGAAAGAGCTTCGCGGTTGCGGGCGGCGTATCGTATGTCTTCGATTGATACGCCGTTTCTTTCGTCTGCGCAGTAGTTTTCTTCTTCTTCCGCGGACGCAAGATAGCTGTTCAGAATTTTAATGATTTCACCTTTTTCCATTATGTCCTCCCGTATACTCTCTGACGCGCAGTCCGATGTATTCAGCGTAAAGCTTTTCGATTTTCGCGCCCTTGCTGTTTTCCCATCCAGGGAGCAAAAGGATCTCGTCAGCCGCCTCCAATCTGGCGAGAGAAATCCGCATATAGTCTCTCGGAGACAGCCCCTCTGTTTCAACGGATGGGTCTACGACAATATGCCCGTCCGCTTCCAACTTTCGGGAAATCGTCGCAAACTGTTCCTTGTAGTTCGGCCTACCCGTGATCGGACCGGATATGTAAATCTTAGCCACTGTCATTTTCTCCTCTCCTCCCGTCTTTGTATGGACGCATATCCGCACCGCAGTTGGGGCAGAAGCGAAATTCAGTCATTGCCGTGTCCGAAGGGAACATATAATGACAACATGAGCATCGCCCAATATCGTCAAACATCCCGCCGACTTCCCACTTTCCCCCTCACCACCGGCCGCACATCGGCGGCGGGGATGCAATAAACCTCATCGGATAACTTAGGCGCAGAGATAAGCGTCTCGTTTTCGTTTCCGGCAATAATAGGGGCGTTATCAATCAATTCAAGCGCTGTCTCCCGGCTTATGTAATCAGCCATCACTTTTTCCCTCCAAAGTCTCTAAACAGTAAAGTAAAATATATAGCAACAAGAGCCGCGGAGTTCACAAACAAAATAGCATTTGTTGTCTTTAGAACTTCAACAAGTTCAGCCATTGTCAGCCCTCCTGTTCCATGCTTCGACGGCTTCTGCGCGTTCCTCAAACACGGCCTTTATTGTCGACTCACACTTGAAACAGCAAACTCCGAAAAGCTCTTCCGTTTCGTCGTCCACAACAACAAGCGGTTCAACGTTCCCGCAAAACGGGCACGGTTTCAGTTCAGCCAATTCTCCCAGTCTCCTTCCCACGGTACATCGGTGTTGCCCTTCAGCCGGAATCCGTTCCACGCCGCCATAATGCAAAGATGAAGCGGTAAACATAACAGCAACCAAGCAATCCTGAAATTTCGGCGCATAAGGTAGATGCGCTTTTTCATTTCTCGCCGCCTCCTTCCTCCGGGTCGGGCCATTCTTGCGGTGTTTCAACAAAACACCTGTTGCACGTTCGCAGTAACGGGCAGTTTAAGAGACATTCGTACTCAGTGTACAATTTGCAATGCTCCTTAATCAGCCGCACCGCCTCAAACAGTTCCTCCTTAGTTGCCATCGTCCGTCCCTCCTTCCGCTGGCACGATGGTGGGTGCGTGTGTGATGTCCGCTATCTCCGCTACCGTCATATCCTGCGGAGTCCAATCCTCAAGCGTGTCCGGAGCGCAACTGTAATCCTGTGTTTCAAGAGCATCTATCAACGCATCCGCGTCAATCAGCCTCCCATGCCCTTCCGGGAGGGGGACGAGGGGACACCATGACGGTCTGCTTCCGTCATACTCAGCGCCATTCGTTCCTTGTTCCATAGCGGAACACATAATTACGGAACATGGTTCTCCGTCGTTTGTTTCCCCTTTGTCGAGATATGAAAATCTGCAATGATGACATCCATCCGGCATCTCCATGCCACGAATTAAAATATCGGGCATTATTCATCCTCCTTTGCAATTCGGCAATCCAGTTTAACACAAACATAGTTGACCTGGTACAATCTGATCCGTTTTTTCTCTTGGTTTGTAATCGAAAAAGTTCGGGCAACTCTTGAATATTCGCTTGTTATTGCACCATCTCTGTAAATCGCGTATCTCACGCGGCGCATATGGCTTGTTATAGACCATCACATACGGATCATACCCGAGATCCCGAAGTGGGTAAATCCTATCAAGGGCGCGTTCTATGTGTTCAGTCACCGAGCAGTCCTCGAAGTTTGTCAGACAATAAACAGTTCCGACATTTGACTTCCTCACATAGTTTTTCTTGAAGTAGACAAACTTCTGTTCTAAGTTGTCGTTTGGATTATCCCATGCGAAATGTAATCGCTCTATATGCATTGTGTTTAGGTCGTGAATGTCTGCGTCGTTTAAAAGTCTTATGTCAAGCCCTTGGTTGAAGCAAATTTTTGCTCCAGTTTCCTTGTACTGTTGAAATAGTTCACGTTTGTCTTTGCAAGCAGTAATGTTTGGATCGCAGCATTCGATGAGTGGCTGACCGTTCCAAAAGTCAGAAACATCGGCAACCTTTACAGCGCAACGGCCTTCCTTTGGCACAACATGGCAAAATGAGCAACCACGGGGGCAACCACGAGAGGTCATTGCCACCGCAAAATTGTACTGCGGGTAGATGGAGTAGTCAGGGAACATTTTCTCAATGTAGTCGGGCAGTTTTGTGTTTTTACTTTGGTCGAAGTGTTCCTTACCATCCTTGCCCAACTTGATACAGTATCCTGTGCCGCCCTTGATAACCTTTCCACAATTCATCGGCGTATGTTTCTCTTGACTATACACATCGCTGAATACTTTCGACATATAAACGATGTCGCAGTATTCAAACTCGGTTGTCCACCACTTCACCGCGTCACCGTTTGCTTTGTGCCATGCGCTGATCCGCATCAAGGCAAGATTCGGGAAGTTGTGACCATCAACATCAATCAATCCGATTGTCTTGTTCATGCTTCCTCCATCAGATCGAACAGGCTCATGGTCATGCCGCCGTTTTTTTGCTCGCGTTCGGCATCGTCAAGGTTTTTGCAAGCAATTTTATAATAGCTTTCTTTTAGCTCAACGCCGACGTGCCTTCTGCCCATTTTGATAGCCTGATAGCCAGTCGATGCAATGCCGTCAAACGGGTCAAGAACAATGTCTCCCGGATTGCTGTAAATCTCAACGCACCTTTCGATAACTGGAAGCTGTAACGGGCAAATGTGCCGTTCGTCGTTATTTTCGCGGGCAACTTTGCCGTTCAGCGTGTCGCTTTGGTTAATATCCCACCAAACCGGGCTATTGTATTCATCCCAAATCGGGGACGCTACTTCCTGCCAATGGCTGACTGGATAGGTTTCATTTGTATGTGTCACTCTTTCGGGGTTTTCTCCGGGCTTTCTGAACATGACAACATAATCAGGAATCCCCATGCGGCTCATGCAACTGTCTTTCTTGATCTGCTTGTGAAGCAATCCGAGAGCTTTTGTCCGCTGCATTGCGGTTACTGGGTTCTTCCAAATGCAGACTTCAGAATGGTAAATAAATCCAAGAGACTGCATCCAGCGGATAACATCTCCGCGAAAATCGCGAATGCCGATAAATCCATCTCTTTCTTTGCTTGTCGGAAGATTCATGCAGTGAATACAGACGATGCGCCCAGGCATCATAACTCTATACCATTCGCGTCCCAAAAACATATATTGTTCCGCAAATTCATCATATGTTCTGCTGTTCCCCATGTCTCTCTCGCTGTTAGAGTAGGTGTAAAGAGACGCAAACGGGATTGATGTAACGGAAAGATGAATGCTGTTTTCTGGAATCCCTTGCAGAATTTCCACGCTGTCACCGTTATAGATGACAAAGTTCTTCCCTTCATGCTGTTGTAGGCACTTCATTACATTTCGCTCCTTAACCATTTCGGGATAGTCATTTCAACTTGCGGATTATACGGGATCGTGATTTTTACCGTTCCGCGTATATCTCTTTCGAGAATATCTTTTGTGTGCTTGACCATTTCGGCGGTCATAAATGCAGCTTGTTTTTCTTTGCGGTCAATGTTTTGCTTTACGGCTCCCTCTGCTTCGCTCGTTACGATATGAACGGTAACTTTTTGTTTCTGACCAAAACGCCAGCAACGGCGGATTGCCTGATACATCATCTCATAACTGTCAGAAAGTCCAACAAATATCATGTTATGACAATTCTGCCAGTTGAGCCCCCAACCAGCGATCGATGGCTTTGTTACAAGATATCTGACATTTCCAACGGTAAATCCGTTCAATCTTTCTGCCTTGTCTGACGGATTGTCACTTCCGCGTATTTCTACGCTGTTTTCAATCAGCCGCGTTAATTCTTCGCTTTCCGCGTTAAGATCGCACCAGATAAGCCATTGTTCATCTGGCTGCGCGGCGACAATATCTGCGGCAAGTTTGCATCTGTCGGATAGGCTATTTCGTCTCGCATTTCTTCGCTCATTCAAAGTCTTCGCTTCTTTCGCAAAGAATGAAAACTGATCGTCGCAAATATTTATGTCGTATTTTACAACGTGCTCGACGGTTTCAAGCTCCGGCAGATTGTAGCCGTCTCCAGGATAGCCCAAATCAGCAGGATTAGTCAGAACAACGGCCCATGTTGCAAGCCACTCCCAAAATGCATCTTGAGCATGGCCTTTCAATCGCCACTTTGAAGTGTCGCCACCGTCATGTACAAAGAACGTCGCAAGCATTTCTTCCCGGCTCATAACGCCGCAAAATTCTGCTTGATTGCCAAGTTCCATATAATCATTCGGCGCGGGCGTAGCGGTGCAAGAGAGCTTGTACGGCGTTTCTGCAAAAAGTTCGATAATCTCCGTTCGCGTCTTGCTTGTGAAGTTTTTCAGAATGCTGCTTTCATCAAGCACAACTCCGCAAAAAATGGAAGCGTCAAAATGATCTAAAATCTCATAGTTCGTGATATTTATTCCGTTCACAACTTGCGATTGCTCTCGCACCACATTGACGGCATATCCGAATTTCAAGCCTTCACGTTTTGTCTGTTCTGCAACTGCAAGCGGGGAAACAATCAGAACAGGCTTATTGCAATGTTCGTGAACGCGCTGCGCCCATTCGAGCTGCTGGATGGTCTTTCCAAGCCCACAATCCTCAAACATCGCGGCGCGGCCTTTCTTCAAAGCCCAGAAATCAATATCTTTCTGCCATTCAAAAAGATTCTTGTTCATTTCGGATTTTTGCTTTTCAAATCCGCTGCTGATTGCTTTTTGTCTCTTTGATTCAAGAAAATCGTTGTAACTATTCAAGTGTTTCTTTTTCTCCTTCCTCCTTCAATGCGGATTCCATCATGTAGACGGTCCGATCTCCGCCGTTGTACATGATCGGTTCGTCAAACTCGACCTTGTACGCGGTTGGCAGATGCAGGTTCTCCGCAAAATCGTACCGGCCAACAATAACCCCGCTATAGGTCACGCCGCCGAAACAATACGTAACGTGGTCAGACACTTCAAGTCTCTCCATTCTCCGCCTCCATTCCCAATAAATTGAATTACATTTTGTTTTCGCCCTTCGACAAAATCAGCGTAACACTATCGTCAAACAATTTTGTCACACATTGAGAGATTGAGATTGAAATGTGGGCATGGGGGGAAGTGCTTAGCGGCGCGGAGCCGTTCGGAATCTGGCGACCAACTGTAAACGGGGGGCGGTCTATGATCGCTTGTCTCTGGTTATGTTGTGGTTATAGCGTATAATCGAAACATAACCGCCGCCAGCCCGGCCAAGCCTGCACCGGTCCGGCCCTGGCTCGCGTGGCTTGGCATAGCCTGGGCCGATCATCCGCAACGGTGACAGGGTCATCCGCCCCACCTCCGCCCCTATGGGAGCGGCCCTCTGCTGCTTCCCCCCGTCCATCTACCTATTGCTTAGGTAGGTTAAACTCAATTCAACTTTACTATTCTGTACAATACCAAAACGCACAACGATAGACGCGGGCGGGCGCGGGCGCGATGATGCACGTCAGACGGCGCGTGGGCGGTATATCATGCGTTTTGCTCGCGCGCGCGATATTATATAAAGTATATCCATCTGGCGGCATGGAGCGCGGCGCTTCCGTCTGGGTCAGCTTCCGCACGGATCAGAGAGAGCTTGCCAGGATCGCCGGCCGGGCAGCTTTGCGGAGATCAGACTTTTCCCGTGAATCTGGCGTTTCTTTTCCCGGATCGTCTTTTGTTCACTTTGCACAGTTTAACCGCTTCGATTTGTGCAAGTATACAAAGTATGCTATTTGTGTAAAATGTTATTGACTATTTGCGGAAAATGTGCTAAGATACAGACAGTTAGAGAGCAGCACACACCGAGACAGCCGGAAGGCCCGGCGGAAGAGCGCAGCGGCAGAACGGTCCGCAACCTGGCGAGGGGAAACGCGCCTGGAGCCTGTACACCTCCAGAAGAAAACAGATTGTACACGGGCGAGACTTCCGCATCAACAGCGTATACAAGCCCGAAAAAAGAGTATCAAAAAGAGTTGACGCAGGGCCCGCGAGACAGGCCGGGAGCCGAACGCTTGACCGTGGAGCAATGGGACGCCTTAAAGGTAGAAAATAAAACGGTCTGAGAGAAACGGATGGCTACTCTCATAAATCAAAGCCAACGCCCGAGACGGCGCACAGAAAAACTAAAACCCCGCACTTCTGCACCACTGAAAGAAAATATGAGAGAAGCCGCCGGATGATGGCACAGAACGGCGGGATGCAGAAGGCACACCACACCGGGAATCCTGGCCAGGGCGAGCGACGGCAGCCGCCGACGCAAGCGAAAGCCGCCCGGCCAGGCAGAAGCAGAAAAGGAGAAACGCAATGATTATTGACGCGATCTTAGATCGGAAATATGCCGATGAAGTCCGGGCGCAGGGTTACACTCACTGGAAAACCTGCGACGGGAAAATCGAAGAAATCAAATACGATCCCCAAAAAATCTATACGTACATTTTCGGATTTGTCGGCGGCTGCGCCGGAGACGCGGCAGAGGCAATCACGCGAGAGATGGACGGCGGCACGGAAGAATCCGTAAAACAAGCCCTCTGCAAATACATTCTGGATCATGACTACAATCCCGATCTTTGCGAGTATATCAAAAGCCGGGCTTGGCTCACGGAATGCTAAGCCAAGAAAAGAGAGTAACAAAAATGCTTGATATTTCAAAGTTTGAAATTCTGAAAGACACGGACGACAGCTCCGTGATGCGCTATTCCGGAGAGAATCAATACGTGATCTATCAGGACAGCGGCTACTACACGCTATCCGTCCGCAGGCCGGACGGGCTGGAAGAGACTTACGCCTGCTCCACCTTGCACGTTGCGATTGCAAGCATGGAAGACTTGGAGCAAGGAAAAGAGATCTGAATCATAAATCCGAATGGAAGAAAGGAAGCAGAAGCCATGAAAAGCAAAGTGAATCTTGTTGTTTGTTGTGATTATGCCGGAACCAAAAATTGCTTCGGAGACTATTTCCCGGAAGAAAGTTATGTTGCGTTTGCTGTTTCCACCAGCGGATGCAACGACCTGGTTTCTCTCCTGGACAGCATCGGCGGACTGGTTACCGCGAACGTCTGCAACAGCCGCAAAGAGGCCGAAGAAATCGCCCGCGCATGGAATGAGACCTATAAAAAGAACGGAACATATTTCTATGACCGGGAAATGATCCCGGCAAAGGAGGCTTAACCATGGAATATATTATTTCTACCAACGATCGGTACAACTCCGTTGAAATCAAGTTTTCCGCAAAGCCGGACGAGACCACCCGCGACGCCCTGAAAGCGTTGAAATTCCGCTGGAATCGCAAGCTCGGCTTGTGGTACGGTTTCGCCACCGTTGAGGCCGTCAGAAAGGCCCTGGAAGGCGGAAACGCCACCGAGCCGGAACAGCCCCAGCAGAAGCCCGTCAAGCCCGCCACGAGGCCCAACAAGCCCGATCAGGAACATATCCGCATTTACTGGAACGGGCTGAAAATCGACGGCGGGAAGCTGATAAAATGCGGCTACAGTCTGAACAACTCCAGACAGCAGAGCGGAGAGGCCGTGACCATCTACGCCGACGGCTACGGTGCGCAGCTTCCCCGCGATCTTCTGCCCGTGGTGAACGAAACCGACAGCTACACCGACTATTTCGATACCGACCGCGCCACCATCTCCCCGGATCATCCCCTCTATAAGTATTTCAAATATGCGGCGGTCAAGTCCGCGATCCGCGACCTGTCCCGCCATGCTGACTACTGCAAAAAGCAGATGGAGCAGGGAACGGTCAGAAATTCCGCATACTATGCCGACGAGCTGAAGCGGACAGAGGAACGGCTGACGGCCTACGCCGCCGAGAAAGACCCCGGCCAGCCGACCGCCTCCGACCTTGCCGAGATCGACCGCCAGCGCACCGAAGCCGAGAACGCCCGCCGGGAGGCGGAACACCGGGCCGAGCTGGAAGAGCGGGAGCGGGTTCTCCGCCAGCGCACCGAGGGCCGGGAGTACATCGAAAAGGTCATGGAGCAATACCCCATCAAGACCGGGGAGCCTGTCGTGGAAATCCCCTTCTCCGAAAGCCCCGCCTTTGCATCCTGGACACAGAGCCGGGACAAGGTGAGAATGGAGCTGATCCACAACGCCGACGGCAGCACCGAGACCAAAACCATCATCGAGGAACCCCGGCGGCGGCTCCTGCTCTCCGTCAAGGCGGCGGAAATCGTCCTGGACCACTTCGACAAGCTGAAAGCTCTGGAGCATCGGGGCTATGACAAAACCGATTTCGTCATCACCTGGACGGAGCCGGGAGAGACCGAGGAAAGCCGCTACGAAGGCCGCTACGACCTCGGAGACCGGGACGGCGGACTGATTGCCCACATTCGAAATCTCGCTCAGTGGTATCTGACGCATGACGCATTTGGACACGTGAAGCCGGAGCCGGAAACGGAGAGCGAACAGACCAAGCTGGCCGACTGGCTGGAAACCTTCTGCGGGCCGAACCAAGAAACCGCCTGATCAAATCACCATTCGAACCAAAAAACGAAAAAGCCCGCCCCGGAGGTCACGAGGGCAGAAAGGGAAACGAAATGAAGATCGTCAACATTGCGACCGGCGAAACCGTCGCCGAAATCGCCGCGAATCACACGAATTACATCAAGACGCTGGACGACGCGATCGATCTTGTCGGCAAAATGGTGGACCGCTGGGACCCCTGCTCCCCTGTCCTGATCGGCGGGAACCTCTATTTTTACGACGATCTGGCCCTGGAGTGGTAACAATCGATTTGCACCGCGCCGGGCGGTATATCCCGGCAACGTCAGGCTGAAAAATCAACTTTATCGAAACAAATGGAGGACAACTATGAAACTTTATTTTGTGGAATCCGGAAATGCTGACAACTACATCATGTCCGTCTCCGAAGATGGCGTCTGCTGCGACAACTGCGCCCCGGATGGAAAATTCGCCAGAATCTCTCTTTACAGTTACGCCGAGAACGGCGAAAAGATTCCCGGTGAATCCATCGCTCGGGCGATCCGGGAAACTCTGGATCAGAGCGGCTGTAGCATTGAAGATTTCGACTTTGGAGATCCGTGCTACAGAAATTTTGAAGAATGGGAAGCAGAACAGGCTGAGCAGGAATATTTCAACCGAGACAAGGCGTTTCTGATTTGATGCAGAAGTTGGTGGTGACTGACATGAACGAAAAATTTTCCCGCTCCGTGGCGGCCTACCTGAAAAACGCCAGGTACACCGGAAAGAGCAAAAAAACGCTCGCAAATTATGAAAAGCGTCTGCGGCTCTACGGTCTGTTCTGCGCAGACAACGACCTCCGGGAAGATGATTTCCGCACGGTCTCGGCCTGGCGTGATTCCATGCTGGACGCTGGGATGAAGCCCTCCAGCGTCAGCCAGTACCTGAACGAACTGAAAATTTTCTTTACGGCTGTATCAAATCCGATTTTCGGTTCCGATCTCTGCTATCCGGAGAACCCGGTCAGCCCGGAGTTTTTCCCGAAGGTCGCAAAGCGGCCCTACGATCAAATCCTGACCGACGAGCAGGCGGCAAAACTGATCCCGAACCAAAAAACGACCGCGGCCAAGGCTGGCACGTGGCCCCGGAATTACGCGATCTGCGCCTTGCTCCTGACGAGCAAGATCAGAAACTCCGAGCTTCTGGACCTGACCCTTTCCGATCTGGATTTTCGGAACGGCGAGCTGACGGTTTCGCACGGGAAGGGCGATAAATTCCGCGTGACAGAGTTCTCTCCCTTCGCGCAGTCAGCCGTCCGGCTCTATCTGCTGTCCGGCATTCGTCCCGGCAATCTGCCGGACAGCGCTCCCCTGTTTGGAACGACTGCGGCGCACACCTTCGGCGCGGAAGCTGCCGCAGGCGGAACAGAAAATTTCCACGCCGGAACGGCCCAGTGGCTGTCATCGCTCGTAGAGCGGCACGTCTACGCAGCGACCGGCGTTCGGAACGTCCGGACGCACGACCTCCGCCACGTCGGAAGCCGTCTGGCCCTTAACGCAGGTGCCAGCATGGAACTGCTTCAGGCTGAACTCGGCCACAGCTCCATGAACACGACGCAGATTTACTCCGGGCGCCTGACGATGCGGCGCGGGCAGAACGCCGCCGCCGCCGTATTTTCCCTGATGAACGAATGGGCGGAGCGGAACCAAAAAACGGCGGACGCCCTCGAACGCGCCGCCGGAGCGAACCAAAAATTCGCATAATTCAATCTTTGCATAAATATACGGAATTGGAGAGACCGAAAATGCCATATAAACCTTCCAACAGCGTGCACGTAAACAATTACGTGAAAAAAGCCTACGACCGAATTTCGATCGTCGTCCCGAAGGGAACCCTCGACGCTTATAAGCAATTTGCAGCCGAGCGCGGCATGAGCGTAAACGCCCTGTTCAACACCGCCGTCAACGAGCTGCTTCTCAGAAACGGCGCAGAAATCCCGAAAGGAACCTATGAGAAGAATCATAGGCAGGACTGAAAAACGATGCGCGATTGGATGGCCGGACGCGCAGAAGCAAAACCCGCAGGCGGAACTGAAAATTCCGTCTGCGGGCTGTTTTTGCGTTTTTAATAGATCAGCGTAGCAACGTAGATTCTGGCCCCGTCAGTTTCCGATTCCGTACCGCCGCCGAGGATTTCGTTGTAGTTTCCTTGAATCACGGCCCCGACACCCACGTCCGGCTCTTCCTCTGCGTCCGGGGAGAGAACGCTCGTATGATACCATCTCAGCGTTGTGCCGCTGACGGAAACCCGCAGGTAGTACATCCACGGGCTGGACGAAAAATATTGATCTCCGCCCTTCACAAGCGAAAGCCCGATTCCCGCGTTCGGGAACAAAACCAGAACGGAATCCGAGTTCCTGTCAATTTCCGGCGTCGGCGGGGTATAATTCGCAAATCCGGTAGACCGGATCAAAACCATCGTGGGAATCTGCTCGTCCGGCAGCGTGAATGACGTTTGACTGTTTTCTCCCCATCCGCCGGAGCCGAAATAGGTAACGGTCTCGTTTGCTCTCTTTCTCCCGTTCACGGCGGTCATAACCGCCGCCACAGCCGCCGGTGTTGCGGCCCAGCCGGTAGAGGAATTGTTGGGCGAATCTGTTCTGTCCGTCAGCTTTACGTGTCCGAACTGCGAATTGGTCGCTTTGCCGTAGCTGGTGGAAGCGCTCGCGTGATTTGTCGGAGCCTGGCAGCCCTGAACGGTCTGGGAAAGCGCGTTCAGCTCCGAGGCGTCGATTGCCTGCCCGCTCCCGTTTGTCCAGGTCGGCGCAACGTATCTGTTGTTTACGATTGGCATGAAAAATCCTCCTTACGTAATGGTGATGGACGGATAATCGGAAACCGATGTCGCGTTGATCGTCATGGTTCCCGTCGGCCCGAGCGGAACCGAAAATCCGTTAATCAGATGCCGCTCCATCGGGTTTCCGGGTTTGTCCGGCCTTGAAAGCTCCACGATCGAGTTTTCCTGCAAGTGGAACAGCGGCGCGCAGGTGATCGTAACGGATTTCTGAAGCGCTGCCGCTCGCTTGAGCTTCCACGCCGCATAGTCGCGGCAAATCTGATTGGTTCCGAAGCCGGAATTGGTTTCACGGAGCGTTCTTCGCCCGATCAGACGGATATTGGTGTCCGAGCGCGGGTCAAGGTTTTGCGCCCGCCCGCCTGCTGTATAAGCGGTCAATCTCGCGCCGGTCACGATAAAATCGTTGCATACCTCGTCCTGCTTGTGTGCCGTGGAGAAGGAAATCAGCGTCGGGTCTTTCTCCAAAAAACGCCAGGAAACGGGTTTTGTGGAATCCTCCACGTCCTCCTGTGACGGATCGATCCGCAAAACGCCGTTGACGTCGTAGCCGATCACGCCGCCGAGCATCGTATTCAGACCGAGGATCACGTCCGCATAGGTTCCGTCTTCGTTGCTGACGGTCAGCGTGTACGGAGTTAAAAGCGCGGAAACGACGGACGAATCCGGAAGGGTCTGCGTCAGGCTGTCGTAATAATGCGTGAATACGGGCGGAACCGAATCGATGACCTCCCCGTTTCCCTTCTCCAACAGCAGGGTTTGACGGATCGCATTGAAAATATTGGTTCCGATATTCACCTGATAGGTTCCTTCCAGCTTCCCGTGAATCGTTCCGTCCAGGTTCCCCCATTTGTCGATCAGCTCATAGGAGATCGTTCGCGCCGCCGGATTCGTTGCCTCGTCCGGGTTCCGAACCAGAAAAACGCCCATCGGCAGATAGTATTCCGTCCGGTCCGGCAAGACCAGACCGCAGTCCACGGCGATTTTCGTGCCGAACCAAATCTTATTGACGGCGTATTCAAATTCCCGCCGCTTGGTGATCGCCAGCTCCACGCCGGCAGACCGCCGCGCCCCGTTTTGGAAGTTTGCGCTCAGGCTTCCGTCCGCGATAAAAGCAATGGAATTTGGATTGTGCTCGTTGTTGTCCGCCGAGAAAGCAGTTGTTCCGTCCGGGTTCAGAAACCGAAGCCGTGAAAGATTCCTGTGCGGTCTGCGAAGGGCCGCCAGATATGCGCCGAAATTCCGCGCCGTGTTTTGTGCGTCCATCCTGCCGCCTCCCTTACAGATTGCTCAGATTATAGGGTCCCATGACGACCGCGTTGTCCGGGCCTCCGAACCACAAAACCAGAACCACGGTTCCAACTGAAACGGAAGCTGCGGAGGCGGCGTAGGGAAGATACTGCGTCACCGCATTTCCGGCCGCGTCCTCGTCGAACTGCTTCACCACGCCGATCTTCCCGCCGCTTGCCGCGCTGGAAACGGTGGCGAAAAAGGAGCCTACCATTCCGAGGGATTTCAGCTTTGGCTTGATGGAATGATTCCAGATGTAGTCTCCGATCCGGTCAGCCATCATCTGAAAAGCCTGCATTTCGTCCATAGCTTTTCACTCCTTATTCCTTGACGGACAGCATAGCCCGGTCTGCGCTTCCGATTTCCACCCATGGGATCGTTGCCGTCTGGGGCTGCGCGGCGGTGTTGTCTCCGGTTTCCATGCTGATTTCGCCGGAAATTGCAATCTTCCAGAGATCGCCCTTCCGGTTCTTCAAAAACAGGGTGTTTTCCGTGGTGGAGAGGGCGTAGATGGCGTCCCGCAGAGAAACGGTATCGTTCTTGTAGACGCCTCCAGACGCGGCCCCGATCAGCCCGGTCAAAGTACCGCTCTTGTAGTTCCAGGGCGAGCGCTGAACCAGCGGATATCTGGTGAAGTTTTGCAGAATGTTCGGTCCGCTGTTGTTCCCAACTGCTCCGCTTGTCACGTTCGCGGAAAATTGATATTCTGCTGCAACGGAATATCCGTCTTCGTCGCTCCCGTCCGCCTCGATGATCGTCCATCTCCACCAGCAGGGCGTGAGCTTTGCAGACCGAAAAACCGCCAGAAGGTCCAATTTCCCGTTCAGCGAGGTCTGCGCACCGGGCGCGCACAGGTACGTGAAATATTGAGCGCTCACGCCGGAGCGAGGCGCGTAGTCCAGAATGGTTTCCGTGCCGAACGGATAGGTTCCGACCTTCCGAAGCTCCGTTCCCCCGTCCAGACGGTAGACCTGAACCTCCGTCACTCTGGAAATATCCACGTTCGGAGTACCGGCGTTCATTCCGTTGTTTGCGAAGTCCGTATAGAAGGCGTCTTCTCTCCCGCTCCGGTCAAAAAGCCCATTGTTTTCCAGATCAGATTGCTCCTGCGCCGTCAGTGTGGAAAGGAAAATTTGCATGAAGTGTAAAACCGCACCGGAGCCGAAAAACCGAACGCTGGCAATCGGGCTGTTCGTCTGGTTCTGATACAGAGACAGAATTTCGCTGTTCCCCGCTGTACCGCCCGTGTTCTCCGCAGGGTAAAGCGAAGCGGAAGGATAGAGGGATGTTTGCGGGAAAAGTCCGCCCGTCGTCTTGCCGAGATAGTAGGAAAAAACGAACCGCTGATTCCCGGCAGGCTTCGAGATGGCCATCAGAATATCCGCGCTCGCCGGAATGTTTGGGATGGTCCGCGTAACGCCTCCGGCAAACAGCGTGAGCGAGGACTGCGCAAAAATCACGCCGACCGGCGTTCCGTTTTCCAGCGTCAGCAGAACCTCAAAATTGAGATGGCGCGGGTTTGCGCTGAATACGACGGTCCACGGCGCGGAGATGTTCGCGTCCTCCGTGTTCCATTTTGCGGCTCCGCCCTCGAACAGCTCCAGATGACCTTCGTAGATTCTTCCGTTCGTCAGCGTTCCCTGCATCTGAACCAGTTGATTCAGGGAAACGCGAACGGCTGTTTTTCCGGGCGCGCATTCCGCTCTGACCGCCCCGACGCCGGATGAGATCGCATAATCGCAGTCGTATATTTTCGCGTCTGTGACGGTAACGCCGTCCTCCGTCTGAAGCTCGATGGCGGCCTTGTACTGATTTCCGGGAAAAAAGCCTGCCACGGAGATTCCGCCCGAAAGCACGGAGCCCGTCACGCCGTACACCCGTCCGCTGTCAAACAGCACGGCCCCGGTCGCGTTGTTCGTAACCGTCCATCTTGCGTAGTTTATTTTTCTGTTCTGCGCCTGGATATAGTTCGCGCCGAAATCGCAGACCGATCCGGTGATGGTGCGCGGATAGGTCGCGCCGCCCGTGATTTTGAAAATGGACAAATACGGCTCGCTCCGCCCGACCATCACGGCGGGCGAGTACGTGGTGATGGATTTCGTATCCGACCAGTAGGAGGTGATGATATAGTGGTATGTGTTGCCGTTTTCCAGCTTGCCGGAAAAATCGCTCCGCCGCATGGTGAACTCCATGCGGTCAACGTTTCCGTAGGCGTCGGTTCCGCTGTGCGGGCAGTTCGCGTTGACGATTCCGGTGTTGTAAACCGCCGTTGTTGGATTGTTTGCGTTATAAAAAACGATTCTGAATTTTGTCAGCGCGGTATTTCCGTTGACCTGCCAGGAGATCGTAAAATCCCTGGACAGGTCAACGGTTCCGGCTCCGATTCCGGCCTTGTAATCCGGAAGAATGTTTGTCGGTTGATAAAGTGCCATTTCAACCTCCGATCAAGAGTTCACGAACAGATTCAGCTTCCCGGCCATCTGCGCGAGTTGGTATACGGTCGTCGTTTTTGCCTGCGCCTCGCTGAGCGTAAAACCGCCGAAATTGTAATTCACCACGCTCCCGCCGCCCGTCTGCGCCTTGCCGCCGTTTGCGCTCCCGGTCAGATTTGCGTACCACCCGGATGCCATGAGCGCGTTTTGCAAATTTGCGCCGTTGGTCAGAACGCCGGACGCCACCTTTGCCAGATCGGAAGCGCTCAGCCCGGAAACGGAATCCTGGTAGGTTTTCAGCGCGGATTCCACGGCTTCCGCGTTCGCCTGCCACTCCCATCTTCCGGTGCTCGCGTTGTAGACGCGGACGTTTCGCTCGTTCATCGCCTTTTGCAAGGCAAGCTGGGCGTCCACCGCCCGCTGGATCGCGTCGGCGGTAGCCTCTGTCGAACTCTGGATTTTGTTCTGAATGTCGTACCATTCTTTGGCCAGATTGTTGATTTCAACCTGGCTGCCGCCGATGGATTTCAGATAGTCCGCTTCCGCCTTGATCGCGTCCTGAATCTGCCGCTGTTTTGCGATCCGCTTGTCCTCGCTGTCTCCCCTGGCTTCCATCAGGGAAAGCTCGGATTTCAGCAGGGTCACGCGATCCTTCAGCGCCGTCAGTTTTTTATCTTCCGCCGATTTTGACGAGGACGAGGAAGAACCCGATTTCCCGGAGCCGGATTTCCCGGAGCCGGATTTCCCGGAGCCGGACCCTTTCCCCGTTGTCGTTGTCGGCGTTTTGTAATTACCGATCGCCGCGATTTGCGCGTCCAGCTTTGCAATGTCGTTTTCCGTCGCGGCAATCTGACCGGCCGTGATGGCCATCATTCCGCCGAAGCCTGCCACGGCAGCCACACGCTGCATACCGGTCAGGGAAGCAGCCGCCCGCATCGCTTCCGTCCGAACCGCCGCAAGCTGCGCGACCAGATTCGCGTAGTTCGCCTGCTTCGCCGCCCGCTCGGCCTCTAACTGCGAAATGGTGTAATCTGCAAGGCTCGAATCCGCCAGCATCGCGGCCTTTGCCGCGTCGGTCAACTGATTCGATTCGTCAAACAGGGCGGCAATGTTTCCCCGCGCCGCCTCCTCCGCGCCTTTGTTGGCTCCGCGCAGCTCGTTTAGGGCCGCAACCGCTCCGGCGGCCTTCTGTTCTACGGACTGCTCTGCATCTGCCAGCGTGCCGGTCGCGCTCGCCGCGTCGGAAACAGCCTTGGAAAACTGCGGATACAAAGCGGCGAGCTGCGAGAGCATTTCCTTCTTGATGGCAAGCGCTTCATTGGATCGCAGAATCTCAATAACGGCTTCCGCATACGCTTTCCCGCTTTCGATCGTTGCCCCGCTCAGCCCCATTTCTTCGAGCTTCGCTTCCGCCATCAAGCGGTTGTATTCGGTGTAAATGCCGCCGTACTTCTCGATCCGAGCGCCTAAGTCTGCGTATTCCTTCTCCAGTAAGGACAGCAGCTCTTTTTCCTGCGCGGTCAGATTGTTGTTTCGCTTGCGCAGCTCTGCGATTTTATTTGCGATCTTCTCGTATGCGTCGTAAGTGTCCGTTCCGATCCATCCAAGAACGTCAAGGTTGAGATCTTCATTGTTGTCGTGTTCCCCTGGGATTCCACCTTCCGGAATGTTGAACAGCTCGCCCTTGTACGCATCCCACAGATCCCGCGAAACCCAGATGTCCGACCCCCATTCCATCTGTTGCTTCGCTTCGTCATACAAGGAGGAAAGGTCTGCGATTGACTGGTCCCGCTGCTTCTTGATCTCCTCGTCGATCAGACCGAGGCCCGTTTTCCGCTCTGCGTTCACGCCCTCCAGGGCGGATTTTTCCAGCCCGTAGGTCTCGATCAGCGTTTGCTTCCAGCGGTCCAGTTCCTTCGCCTTTTCGGTCTCCGTCGTCTCGCTGTCCACAATGTCCAGATATTCCTTCCGCAGCTCCTTGAGACCGTTGATCTGGTCGCGTGCCGTTTCCGCAGACTGCGCCGCTTTTCTGATCGCTTCCTCGTGGGCCTGCGCTGCTTCCTCCTGCGCCTGCTTGAGCTTGTTGGCGACAAAAATGAAAATGGAAATAGCCGCCACTACTCCGACCGCTGCGACGTGATACATATTCAAGGACGCCGTTGCCGCGTTGATCGCAGACGCCTCCGCGCCCTTTGCCGTGGTGTCGGCTTCCGAAGCCGCTGCGCTCGCGTTCGTAGCCGACGCGGAAGTTGAGGTCGCCGCCGTCTCCGCCGCCGTTGCCGCCGCGTTTGCCTTGTGCTGAACGACCTGTTTCAGAAGCTCGTCGGAGTATTCAATTCCGGCCTTCTTCGCCGCCCGCTGCGTCGTGGTGTAGAGGCGGATGTATTTCACGATGTTCCGCAGTCCGCCGCCGAATTCTCCGATCAGCATCTTGACCTTGGAGATCATCGTCAGAAGGTCGCCGAGCTTCCAGAGCGAGATTCCCGTGCCCACAAGTGCAATGGCTGTTCCCAAATCTCCGATGCCGGTAATCAGCTCGTTCAGCAGGTCGAGCGCACCTTTAATCACGCCTGAATCAATCGTTTTTGCAACGAATTCCGCCCATGAATTCTTCAGAACGCTTACTTTGCGTTCCCAGGAATTCATAGCGTTGTCGATTTCCTTGTCAGCCGAGCCTGCGGCGTTCTTGAAGTCCTCCAACATGGCCTCGTACATATCCCAGTTCTGGATAATGGCAAGAAGCTGGGAGGAACGGAGCTTGCCGCCGATGTCGGAAACCATCTGAACGAGTTCCTGCTCGCTCAGGACGCCTTCCTTCATGGATTTCGCCAGGCCGGCCATCGCCTTCATCGGGTCGATCACGTCCCCGGTTGCCTGCGCTGCGTCGTACGCGTCTTTTGAGTATTTCTTGATAATGTCCCGCAGACCCTCGATCTCTCCGGTCGTCCAGGTGACGCCCTCGTCAATCTCGGTTTTGGTGTCCCCCGCAATGTTCAAAAACAGAGCGCGTAACGCCCGTGCGCTTTCCGCGCCGCTTCTCTGCGTGACCGCCGTAATGGTTCCGATTCCGGCAGCCAGCTCGTCGATCGTGACGTGCATCTGCGCGGCGACCGGAGCCACGATGCCCATGCCTTCGGCGATTTTTTCGATGCTCGTTGCGTACTTGTTGTCAAGCTCGTTTGCGCCGTCCAGAACCTTCGTCAGCTTCTCGATGGAGCCTTGATACTGGTACGCCTTGTCAACCGCCAGCAGAAATTGGTTCGCCGTGTTCGCCGTGGTATCTCCCACGATCTGCGTTTTCAGCGACAGCTCCGCCAGTGCTTCGGCCTGGTCTCTGTATCCGGCTCTGGCAAAGGAGGCAACGGAAGCGAGATAATCTTGCGCGGATTCGCCGTATTTGGACGCGGTTGCGTAAGCCCCGCGCTCAATGGACGCCATCTTCTCGTCCGAAAACCCCGTTACCTTTCGGACGGTGACAAGCTCCGCGTCAACGTCCTTGATCGTGGAGAGCGCTTCCTTCATCGAGGATGTAAAGGCTTTCAGCCCGAAGCCGATGGTTCTCCAGATCGCCATTCTTCGGACGGTCTCGCCCATGGTTCCGTTGAATACTACGGTCTGCTTTGCGCCGGTGTCGATCTCCCGCCAGAAATTTTTCATCTCTGCGGAGGTCTCCGCCGTCGCTGTTTTTGCCAGCTTCATGGCGTTCGCGGTTCCCGTAATTTTGACGCTGGCCCCGCCGGATGATTCTTTGAGCTTTCCGAGCTCGGTGTTCAGATTTCGGACGGCAGTCGCTTTTTTCTCAATGGTATTTGCCTGCGACCCGCCGATCTCCAACTGGATCGTCTTATTCGAAAGACTGTTGACGTCCTTTGTCAGCTTGTCCAACTGACTTCGTTCTACGTTTACCTTCAGATCGATTTCTGCCATTTGCGTCCGCTCCTTATGTTCAGTAGCCGCGCTTCTTCATTTCTGCCTGCATCAGATCGTTCCATGGGACGGCCTTTTCGGATTCTTTCATATAGGGTCTCGGTCCCGGTCCGTGCCAGCCGTAACCCTCTAATCCGTATTTGTCCATGACGGCGCTCTCCCATCCTTCTTCGATGGCGTCCGACAAAAGCCCCTCCGGATGTCCGGAAGCTCCGTTGATTGTATAGTCCGTGAAAGCTCTGCCGGCGTGTGGGCTCCACGGATGGTCGTCCTCGATGGTCAGCGTCTTGGTTGCCACGTCGTAGCTTTGGACAAGGTTCTGCTCGTCAAATCCGCGCCGTACCCGCATGGCAGGCTCCGACGCATGATAACCGTATACGATGTCCTCATATTTTTGCCGGATCACAGATACGGCATATTGGGCGACGCCGCCCAGTGCAGCCGCCGAAATATCCAAATCTAATTGTTCCTCAAATTTTGCAATATCCGCTTCAATTCCGGTTCCGTTCACGCCGTCACCCCCTAAAAGCGCATAGTTCAGCGGAGCGATTTCGATCCGTTCAAATCTGCGCTTTTGTACGGCAAGCCTCCGGTGTTGCCCGGAGGCCTGCCGTTTTTCTTGTTCGCTTATCCTGCGGTCACGACGACCGTGCTGTAGCCCGTCAGCGCGTTCACGCCGTCGTTATAGCTCGCGGTCAGATTCGCGGTTCCGGCAGCAACGCCGGTCACAGCGCCGGTATTGGCATTCACGGTTGCGATGCTGGTGGTCCCGCTGGTGTAGCCGGAGAGGAACTGCGGATCGGCTCTGGCGAAGGAGCCTTCCTCCGTGAACAGATACCAGGTGGGGGAAACCGTCTCGCCGGTTTTCACGTTCACGGAACCGACCGTGCCGAGCGCGGCAAAAATGCCCGTCTCGTCGCAGGGAACGTACACGTAGTAGGCCAGCGGCAGACCCATACCGCGGCAGTCAGAGCAGCCGGATTCCACGACCTCGGAATCGTATGCGATGGCCTGACCGCCGTAGCTGGTCGTGTCGTTGTTGCTCTGGTCGCCGTTCACGCCGCCGTTCGCGCCCAGCTTGAGGTAGGGGACGGTGATGTACAGCGTACCGGTTCTGGTGGAATTGTTCTCGGCTGCGCCGTTTTCGTAGACGGGGAAGGAGATGACTGCCGTGACGATAGCCGGGTCCATCGCGGTGGTGATCACAGCGCCCTTCGCGCTGGCCTTGTTCGCGTGATACCAGACCTTATAGGTGACGCCGCTGGTGGCGGAGAAGCCGGAAATCGCGCCGCTGTCCGGGTCGATCTCATAGGCGATGCCGCCGATGGCGACGGGAGAAGGCGCGCCGACCTCCTGCACGTAGCAGTAGATTTTGTTCATGCCGTAGCCTCGCACGGGCGTACCGCTGGTCTTTGCGATTGCCAGCGCCGCGCCGGTCGCAGTGACTTCCTCGCAGACCAGAACGGGAGCGCCCTGCGTGACCGTTGCGCCCATCTGTGCGGCCTTCATATCGAGGTTGAAGTCAGCCGAGGTCAGATCAACGGTCAATCCGGCGTCGGAGGGAAGAATCGCGGCAACCGCGTTTCCGATGCCCGCACGAATCTCGCCCATCGTCACGGAGGTCTGGACGTTGCCGGTCTGAATCTTGTTGGAGTATCCCACAATGTTGCCGGTCTTGGGGCTGAATGCGACAATCTCGCCGAGGCCCTTCAGCCACTTTCTCTTGTCGGTAAAGGTAATCATTCGATGTTTCAACTCCTTTGTTGTTTCAGGTTGTTTTTGCGTTCGGATTCCCGACGGCCCGCTCTACAGCTCCGCCGCCAAACGAGTTGAGCGCGGACAGGGCCGTAGTCCCTTCCTTTTTGCGTGGGAAATACGGATTCGGAAACGGGTTTCCTTTTGTGAATTTGACCATGCCGGAGGATTCTGCAAAGCCGCAGATCATGTAATCCAGCATTCGCTTGAACGATTCCGCTCTTCGGTTGAGCTTCAGGATAGCCCAATCTCCGATCTCGTCCTCGTCCGTTCCGGTCAGCGCAGCGACAGCGGCGATCATGTGATCCGGGTCTGCGTCGAGATTCGCCGCGTTGATCTGCGCAATCTCCGCTTCGCAGTCCACAAGCTCCGGGTTCGCGTCCTTTGGCTGGATCGTGAGCCCGTTTTGGGCCGCCAGAACCGGTCGCATTGCTTCAAAGTCTGCCGGGGTAATTTCTCTCGCTTCCCCGTCAATCGTGCAGCACAGGGCTTCCAGGCTGTCGGGGCGTCCCCTCTCGGCCTTTATGCCGAAAAGCTCCGCTATGTTCGGCGTTTCCTCGTCCGGCGAAAGCCGTAACGCCAGAGCCAGAAACAGCATCGTCTTGGAAAGCAGTCCGGTAATTGCCTGCCCCTGCGTCATCAGGTCGAAATCCAATTTGTAGTACGCGGACAGAAGCGGCATCGATATAAGCGGGAATTTCATGCGCTGCTGCATATACTCGATTGCAGGGCGAGCTTGCAGAAACGAAAGATAATTCCTGACGCGGATTGGGTGAAGAAGAAACCCGTTCACCGCAATCGGCTTGTATCGGTTCACTTTTCCGCGAAGATCAGCAGGAAGTTCGTTCAGATTCATCTCTTTCCTTCCTCGTCATCCGGTAGGATCGTTTATGGTTTTCTCCGTACCATCGCGTCCAGCGCGTCTAATCGGGCCTCGATTGCCGGGATTCGTTTTGCAAATTCGTTGTGTGCCCGGACCTCGTTGGTCAGATTCGTGATCTGCGTCTGCGTTACCGCGTGGTTTTTTGCGATCTCTCCGCTCAGCTTGGCGTCCGTCATCTCGCTTTGATGCTGGAATGCGTCCATCATGCGGCTCTGCTGCCCGCGTGAGGTAAAATATTGCCCAGCCAGCGTAAGCATCCCGGTAATCACGGCGACCAAAACAGCTTCGCTCATGTCAGCCGCCCCCCTTCGTGAGATATGCGTTCGGGAAAACCTTCTGCACGGTTGCGAGATAGTTCTCCGCATATACCCGGTTCCTAAACGCCCCGACCTGTACGCGGTAAACGTCCGATCCCGTGTCGGTTTCAGGCGATTTCAGCGCCGCCTTGACATCGCGCCGGAATCCGTCCATCGTGTAGCCGCTCTTGCAAGCGTTCCAGTATTTGAGCGGATCGGCCCTGACGGCAGATTTGCCCTGCTCGTAAACCTCTTTGTGACCGAGGATGTTTTCGATCTTGATTGTCGGAAACATCTTGACAAGGTAGGCGCACAATTCTACCGCCGTTTTGTAGGTTTTCCGGCAGTAGTCCAGATCGGAGTGCGGCCCCTCGCAAATCTCAAACTGGATATAGAGCGGCGCTTTGGCTTTGCCGTTATAGCAGCCGTTTACGGTTCCTTTCGGCCCGGAGCCGCTGCCCCAGCAGGGGGACTGCCAGGGGAGAAACTGGCAAACGGCAAGGGAGCCATTGGCAACTGTGCCGATGAACGCATGGACGGCGGCAGTCGCGCCGGAACGGTTCCAGGAATTGTTGTTGGGATTGTCGCCCAAAATCGAGGACATTTGGGAGGCAGAAACGGTCTCGCCGTTGTCGCTCATGCCGGAGGTCTGCCCTGCGGCGGGTTCGTCGTAGCGGCTGATTCGTTTGTTGTTTGCATCGGTGGTGTGAACGACGATCCCCTCCGGCACAAGGCTGATCCCGTTGTAGCGCGTGTAGCACGGATTTTTGATCCCGAGGCATTGCAGAAGACGGAAGCTCATTCCGCGCCACCGCCCTTTTCTGCGTCCTTTTCCGCGTCATCCTCCAGATACGGGGCCAGGTCGCATTCCGCGCAAGCGCCGTCATCGGGGATCGGGCTGCCGTCCTCGTCGTACTTTTTGTATGCCTTGACGGTAACATGGCATTCGGCCTCGTCGCTGGCCTGTTCCTCCCGCACCTCCGGCAGACCCGCGAGGCTCGTGAGCAGGGACAAGACGCCAGCCAGCGCGGACGCGGACAGAACCGCCAGCCAGTTCACACGCTCGATCAGCGCCGCCGTTCCGATGGTAGCCACGGCAGTCTGGGCCACGGTGCGCAGGGCGCGGACAAAGGCCGCTTTCCACCAAGTTCTGTTGATGTTCATAGGTAAAACCTCCTTGTGAT
>Ga0326513_10000327_pt1 | contig 39538 bp, 43 predicted proteins | sample 2_2465_0518_D_FD_203654 | JGI IMG/M metagenome (GOLD analysis project Ga0326513, IMG submission 203654) | Bovine rumen microbial communities from UC Davis, California, United States - 2_2465_0518 | ecosystem: Host-associated > Mammals > Digestive system > Stomach > Rumen | place: USA... | reverse complement strand
CTGCAAAGATAGTCAACATCTTTGAAGTGCGCAACAAAATCGGCAAAAAAAAAGTTTCGGAAGTCAGCGTTTAATCACCATGCCGGTGACTGAGTAGCCACCATCAATCTTCTCGATGCGCAAGTTGATGATACCGTTGCCTCCCATTTCTTTCGCCCTTTCTGCGGCGAACGTGAGTGCCGACTGCGGGTTGGCGTGCCGGTATTTACCATCAACGATTTCGAAGCCATCGCCATAGATCTCATTATTTTTCACCTGTTTCTTGACTACCTGGTATTCGCCCGAGGTTTCCTCGGCATAGAGCGATCCGATGGGCTGGTATTCGAAGCTCACCGAGTTAGATTCCGTGAGGAACATGCCAGGGAACATTGCGTAGTCGATAAAGCCAGCCGACTGCTGGAATTTCTGGGCCGTTTCGCAGCTGCTCATCATCAGTGCAGCGAAAGCGCATAGAGCTAGTATTTTCTTCATAGTAATACAGTTTAATGTCATTAAAGTGTCGCAAAGGTAGGTATACTTTTGCGTATTAACAAACATTCACAGGACAAAACGGGCTGAGCCCGGTCGCCATGTGCCCGCTCTCCCTCCGCAGGATGGGGTTTCCCGAGGTAAATCGGCGGTACGATTTTGGTTAAATTTCGTGATTTTGCGATGAACGAAATTTGTTTTGGCTGGAAATCAGCCAAATCGGGGTTTCCAAAGGGGCTGCAAGCCCCTTTGGTCCGTCGGAAGACCCCCCGCCCGTCCTGCGGAGCGAGCGAGGGAAGCCCTCCCCGCCTTTGCGGAATATGTAAACGGATGTTAAAATTATGCTTTATAACATACTTTCGCACTCCTGCACCCTGCCCGCCATCGACCGAGGAGGAGCGGAGGAGGCGAGCCGCCGCCGATTGTGCGGTGATGCGCTTGGCGTGCGTGCACGTCTGGCGCATCAAGGCGATTGTGCGGTAATTGGACAGGTGCGTGCGTAGTGACCGCAGCGAGGTGAAGCAGGTTTCTTGGCGGCACGCCAGGAACCCTGCAAGCCGATGATGCGGTCTCTACGCACACAGTGAGCGGAATGCTTGACGCGAGCTGTGCAGCTGTCTGTTGCCGCACAATGCAATTCCAGGATTATCACCATGCCCCGCGAATTGAGGCCGACCAGTGCGGACAAGCGAAGGTGTAGCGGAGGGCAGTCCTCAGTCCATTGACCGCCGGGAAAGAGACCGAGGACTGCCCTTAGCGTAGCCGTAGCGGTGCGAACGGTCAGTCTGAATGAGCGGTATAAAGCTATCACATTCCCTTGGGCTGCGACATGGCGAAGCGCGTGTTGGCGCACTGCTGGCCAGGTAGCCTAGCGAGAGCAGCGGATGAGTGGGTAGGTGGGCACCAGCAAAGATACCTCGAGCGCAGCGAAAGCCTGGGCTTGCAAGGTGAAGATACTAGCGAGGGACGAAGCGACGGATCTAGCCTTGTGAACCGAGGCTGTGGGGTGTCTTTGCGGATAGGTGGCCACCGTAGCCTCTCAGTAGTGCAGCGAGCGAGCGGACGCAGCCGTGCAGTGTGCCATACCTTCAGAGCGCTTCGGGGCGAGGGGTTGGGGGATGGGGTAGCAGCCACCAAGCCGCCGGCAACGAGCTTGCGAGTTTGCGTGTGGCTTGGTGGCTGTCTGCCCTGTCAAGAAACTAGGCAAGCCCTGCCACGATGAGACGTGGCGGGGCTTGCTGGGGCAAGGCGAGAAAGCCTTGCGGGGCTGAGGAAGCAGGCGGTCGAGCGAACTATTTCTTAAGGCATTTAAAGTACCCGAAGACAAGGAGCACGGCAGTAGCCGTGATGATCGCCAGTGGCATTACCCAATCCATATTGGGAGGCTTAGCCACTGCTGTCATGTCGACGGTCTTATTCTCCTGCGCTATCAGCGAGGATGTGTCCGACGATGCAGTATGCTGTTGAGTGGACCGCGAAGCGTTCCGCTCAACATAGTCGGATTTCCCGAGCGCAGCGTGCTTGGCTCTCAAGACAACCGCACCAGCTTGTCTGGGCGGTTGTCTTGAGGATTGCTCAAGCACCGAGCAGGAGTCTGCCATGCCCAGGGCACCCGGGTATGGCAGTATGACCAACTCGAAGCTGTCCAGGTCCAGGTGCAGATCACTGAGCCAGTGAACCCGCGAAGCGGTTACGCTGGCGCTATCAGTGACTGTCTGGACCCTGTGCTGCTGGGTCACTTCCTGCGATGCGACTTTATGAGCACGGCAGGAAGTGAGTGCCATTGGCAGCACGAGGATAGCGAGGGCGATGATCAGGATGATGACGATTGCGGTAGCGCAAGACTTGTATCTATTATCTTCCATAATGATGAGTTTTAGATGTCAGCATATTCACGGCGGGCATCGAAGGACGGGCATGCTTTAGCGGCGAAGTCGCGATGTCCGAAGATGCGAGCCCCAGGGTGCTGTTGCTTCAGGTGCTTTAGCAGCGAGCGCAGCGCCTTCTTCTGGGCCTCTGTGCGTGTGTCCTTCGGCGTTTTGCAATCCTTGGCAACACCACCTATATAGCATACACCGATACTGTGTTGATTATGGTACTTACAATGAGCGCCGGTCAGCTTGACTGACCTGCCCTCATGTATGGAGCCATCGAGGTAAATCACATAGTGATACCCGATGTCGCTGAATCCGCGCTGTTTGTGCCAGGCACGGATATCTTGTACGGTAACGTGCCTTCCCTCAGGGGTTGCGCTGCAGTGCACAATGATTTCTTTAATTGTCCTCATCTTCTTCGGGATTAAATGTGTTATGTGTACGAGGACGCCTGCGATCCTCGTACAGATATTCCTTGAACTTGTATCTATAGTCTATGCCGATGAGCGATCCAGAGAAGGTACATGCTTCGCCGAAGGCGATGAGTACCGAATCGTGGATTTCTCCAGGCGGCGCGATAATGAAGCCAGCGATGAGCAGTCCTATGCCGACCAGGAATACGACGACAGCGATGGCGAGCTGGATATTTAATTTGACCTTTTCCATGACTGTTTCTGATTTTTAGTCCTTAGTTAGAAGAAATATCCAGCGGCATCCTTCTTGTTTTTGAAGCGCCATTTCTCCTCGAACAATTCCGCAACCGGGTCGCTCTGCCATTCGTGGAAGAGCGTGCTGTGTTTACGGATAATATCGACACATCGGTCAAGGTCCTTGACGGGGCGTATGCCTGTCCGCATCTCGTCGAGGATAAGCCTTTTGATTGTTTTAGCGAGCTTGGCATGTTCTCCTGCAGCGATTGGGTCTTCGATTAATCGCACTTTTAGTTTGTTAGTCGTAACCGACCCGAACCACTTTTCCGCGTAGGCTAATTCGATGGGGCGAGCTTTTTCTCGGAGTTCGAGAAACGCCTCCCATCCGTCATCTTTCTTAAGCATTGTTTTGGCGACAGGGATGTCTTCATCTGGCGACATAAAGAAAGATGACGTTAGCCATTGGCATTGGTCGCTATTACTCCAGTCCATCGTTTGCCAAAGCGATTTAAGCAGCGAGCCGATTGACTTGTCACGCTGCTCTGCGAGTGACGAGATCAGGCGTTCTACGCGCTCCTTGCTTGCCGGAGCGACGTTGTTATTGCTGACGATGCCGAAGCCGTTAGGCGTGAGGATGAGGTCCAGCGAGGGCACCGAGCGACGGAACGCCTCACAGGCGATAGTCTGTGCCACGGGCTCGAATAAAGGCGGGTGTGGCATTGCAGCGACGAGCTGCATCATGTTGTCGCCGACAATGGTATCAGAGAGCCATTGTTCGGTGATCTCCAGCTGCGGGCGAATCTTATCGAACAGGGGCGTTTCGCCCTCTACTGTTTCGACCACGTTCGGGATGTACTGGAGCAGTGTGTCGTTATCGGTTATGATGTTCATAGTGCATACGTTTTTTGGTTTGTCTGTAAGACAAAAATACTCCAAAAAGCGGGCTTCAAAAAAGACAGGCGACGTTTCTCAGTGTCGCCCGCTTTTCAATTAACATTTTTACTTTATGAAGCCTTAATCTATCCATTCTTCGGGCCGATACACCAGATTGGTGTATGTGTCGAGCGCGATTTGGAAATAGGCGCAAGCCGCACCAGCGGCGAAGTACCGTTCTATTTCCTGGAACTGCACACGAGGGTCGAGGTATAGGAGGCCCTCGTTGATTCTTGTCCGTTCCTTGAAAAGGGCGGACATGAATTGTCGGAACAGTTCGCGCATCTCGTCCATGCACCGCTGCCGAGCCGCCATATCATTCATTTTATGGCGCTTCATCAGGAAGACAGTCTTGATGCGGCGGGTGTGTGGCGTGTTATTCATTTCCGTGTAGCCGGGGCTGATGTCGCTGACGCAGACAGCGGCCCTGGAGGACTGCATCGTTGCGATGTACTCCTCCAGCCCTTCCAGCCCCGATACTTGAGCGAACAGGTATTGCTGGTCTTGTGCCAGCCTGTTATTTTCTGTGAGCCTACGGAAGAAATCCGTGGCGTTCCAGTTGTAGTTTGCGTTAGATTGATTTGCCATGTTCATGAGTAAATTTTCTGTTCAGTTCTTCCGCTTCCCGAGCCAGGTTATCCAGTTCTGTCAGTGCTCGCCAGAGCGGCATTCTCAGCACCTCATCTTCTTTTGTGATGTCCCCTTTCGTCAAGGCACGGATTTGATTGTTCATGGCATCCTGCAGTTTTTTCGACAGCGGTCTAGCGTCGCCGAGCAGGTTGCCATTCTCCGTGCCGCTGTTATAGAGATAGGGGAACATGTTTGAGAACATCACCTTCACTGCTGTCCACCAGTAGAACACATTCATCTTCTCCGCTTTGGCGAGCACCAGTTTTCTGTTGCCATAGAGCATCTGCCCCATTTGGTTCAGCATGCCATGCTGTTGTGTGGCGAGAAATCCCTGGTACAGGTTTTCGATGAACAGGTAGGACTGGAAGTCCAGTTCCTGCAGCTGTGCATCGACGGCCCTGCACCCTTTGATTTTCGAGATGCGGACAGGTTGCTCCGGGACGTCATCGAGGAAATTCAGGGATTGAATTGCCACAGTCACTGCCTCTGCATTCACCAAATATTCCTCTTTCTCCTTCTTCACCAGGAACCCATCAGCGTAGCGGCAGATCATTTTTATCTGCCCGAAGCGGAACAGGCAATATGTCCTAATCTGTTCGGATGACAGGTTGTCGGCGATCAGATTGAAGACATAGTAGAGCTGCTGGTCGTCCAGCTCGCTCCACGCTTTTGGCAGTGTGATTGACAACTTGTTCATAGTTTCTAGTCCCTAGTCCTTAGTCCTTAGTTTTTAGTCTTTAGAGGAACACCGATTGCCCGTTCACTTCGAAGATGCAGACATCTCGGACGGTACGGATTTCGCGCGACGCCAAAACCTTTATGGTCCTGGTGCCATTGCGAAAATTGTAGCGCAGTCCCACGCAGCGGTGCAGTTCCATCACCGAGCCATCCTTCTTCCACGCTTTCAGATCGACGGGGTCTCCACTGTCGATGATTTTGCGTGCTGTCGTTATGTGGATGCTGTTCGTCATGAGAACTGGTAGCTGTGCGGCGGCACGGTGAATATGTTCGCCGCCTGTTGTGCGGTGGTGATGGTGTGCCTCTTGTCAAGTTCCTTGTATGTGAACTTGGCGGCATTCACATCCGCATTATCGTTATGGCACTCAGCTGTTCCATCCGTGATGATGACGGCGGTGCCATCGAGGAGCGTCACTTCCGGTGAAGTGATGAGCTGGTCTATCCAGCTTGCTTCCTCGAACGAAAGCGGCGATGTTTCCACTTCATATTCCGTGTCCGGCTTGCGGTCATAGTGAGCGAGATTGCCATTGACGAAGGCTATTTTGCGGCCATCATCCGTCTTGCGGTTGATGGCTGCATTGAGGTAAGCCGACTCGCTCACATTATACGCATTCAAGAATCGGAACGCTATATTTTCCCGCCTAGCGGGACGATAGTATTCCATGTGGCGGTTGCCGACAGATACCGTGACAGCGATGATGTTCACTGCATCTTCGATAGCGGTCAGTATGTCCGCTATCGAGAACTCGCAGACAAACAGATTTGTCTGTGATGGGTTGTAGGATGCAGCCAGGGTGATGTCGTCAGTGTCGATATTATCCTCATCATCGATGTATGTGACGTGCAGCGACGGAGACGGAGGAGTTCCTTGTGGCTGTACGAAGAACAGCTGTTCCACTGCCTCCTCGATGGACGGTAGCGGCTTCACCGTGAGCGTGGAGAGGAAATTTCTCTCCAGCCATTCGTTTACGCTGCCGGGCAGCATCAGGTTCTTTTCGCAGAAAAGAACCGTGATTGCAGCGTCGGCACCCCATGTCGAATCCCAGCTTTGGTGTTGGACCTGCAGCGGGTATAATCTCGCTATGCCCTTGCGTCTCATGTAGCGTTCTATCAGTTCCCTGGACTCATAGAGCGTGACCACGCCATCAACGGCAACCAGCGTCGTGTCTATGAGTGTGTTTTCTGGATCCTGATAGAAGATACGCACACGCAGCTCGTCATGATCCGTGCTCCACGACAGGTCGGGGAGCGCGGATGACAGGCATAGCGTGATGTTTTCGTTAAGCAGAGAAGTCATTATCTGATAATATAAATAAAAGACCGTCAATAGAACACCTTAAACATGTTCTTTACCCTCGCCAGTGCCTGATTCTACCTTGCCTACCGCGTCCTTTGAATGAAAACTATGCTATTGTTGATAATCTCTGTTTGTGCTGCTGTCGGGTAATAAAAACCGTTGGCGTCTGCGCTATCAATATAGTCGAGAGCGGGGGCTTGAGCACCGTTGCCTAAATTCACTGTCCATCCTGTGATTTTAGAATTAAGGGCTGCAAGCAGAGCATTCAATGATGTAATCGTGCGAGGTGAGCTTGGTAGTGCTGTATTATTATCTCCCTCTCTTATGGAGCCGTGTATAAAGCGTGCTTGATATGCTGCACCAACATCAACAGTATAATCTATGCCTCCTGCCCTCGCGAGATTTCCTGCAGTCGATGATGCTGGGTCTTTAAAAGACACATAAAATTTTGCTCCCTGGTCCGGTACTTTAGTAAATTGGTTGCTATACCAATACCCAAGTACCCAGTTTGGCACACCGAACATTGTAATTCTATCGGCTTCTGAACCGTTATCCTGTGAAAATTCCCACCTTGAATCTACTCCAAGAAACTCCGTATTATAAGGAATACCAATAGTTACTTCGCAGGTCGTTCCACTCGGTGAGCCTTTCACCGCGGTGGCGTGGTCTGGAGTAGTAATTGTGAAATCCTCGAAGGTCCGAACGCCTCCAACTTCTTTGAAGGAAGTTACTATAACAGTCTTCGTGCGACCCAGGGCGATTCTACCGTTATCATATCCTGCAGGGTCGAGTACCGACAAATGATAGATAATGGCTACCACTGTAATAGACTGCGTCCTACCGCTGCCAGCCTGTGTGAATGTAACGGTGGCGCTTCCTGTGGCACTCACTGGCATAGATATGATAACCGCTTGGGTGAGACCGCTTATCTGGCCTAGTTCGTATGATGCATCACCCTGTATAGCTACATTAAAAGGACAAAACTGAGCAGTACCCGATGCGCCATTTTGAATAGGTACCCTCGATGATGTTACTACAATGGCCGCAGATTCTCCAGGTGCAACCGATATTGAATTGTTTGGAACCGAGAATTGATAATTCCCGTAGGTAATTCCGCTAAAATCAGCTCCGTGTATAATTAATTTTTTGCCCATGATTATAAAACTGTTTGAGTGTTGAACTTGTCTTGACAAGCAAGCATAGCACATTTCTGTGAAAGCCTTCTGGTTTCAGCGGTTGTCGCCTCAAAGGTAGCACCGCTTGGATTTGGCTGCGGGTCATCGTTAGATGCGGGAATATATGAGCATCCCCAGACTGTCGCATTATCATAACCTAATTCTTTAAGAATAACTACTGCCATACAGTACCCTGCAGTTAGCACTGGAGGACCTGGCTTTAAGTGTGTTGTGGATTCCGTAGGCTCACCATACGTCGTTCCTCGCAGCATCTGTATAGCTGTGCCAGTCGGTATCACAAAATCAATGCCGTGGTATGCCGCAACGTGTTTTGCCACATCAACAATAGCATTGTACATTGCGTCTGATGTAGTTAAAAGCGTTCCTTTGGAATCATAAATTTTATCACTGTTGTTGTTAAACCACGTGGCATTAGCGTCACTCATAGCCTGCGTGATTAGCCAGCCTATCTTTGCGTTAGGAGCGTGGGTATTAATATAGGATATAATGTCATCCAAATAGGGCTCGACAGTTCGGTAATCGCCAGACAGCACACTTCTCTGGTGAAGAACTACCACATCCCAGTCTTTTGCTGCAAACATTGTTGCGGGCTTCTTATCTGTCAGCTTGTTTGATTCCCACGTTCCATCGCTCTTGCTCATAAACACTGTTGCATAAGCAGTGTTATTGGTAAGACGTGTGAGCTGATCTTGCAGCGTGAGTGACGCGTCATGCAATATACCAATCGTAACATTAAGGTCAGGATTGATTGCACGAAGAATTTTAGGTACACAAGCGGCAGTGTCCATTGAGTACGAATTGCCCACAAATAAAACATTCAGTGATGTTTTTGCAACCGGTGCACTGCCACCAATAGGTATATCTCCAGTTCCAAGCAAGGACTGGCCTCCAACTGTTTTAATGTTTTCGCCACTTCGCAATAATGGTTGATAAATTGAGGGCAGTATGTTTGAATTAAAGCCATTGGTCTGGATATGTCCACCGATAATGCTAAGAATTGCATTTCCGTCATCATCAACTATGGAGAAGTCCACGCTTGCGTCATCACCGATAGTTGGTTTAGTGTCGTCAGGACTGGCTGAGTTTTTCAGTTGGTTGATTTCCGTTTCCAGGTCGTTACCGTTATTCATTGTCACATCACCTGCTGCGACGTCAAACGGCACCACCACACCGAAACGGTTTTTCGCCCTCAGTCTTCTTTTCTTTGCCATATTATTCGATATTGATAGTTATGTAATCTTCTTCTATTTCGATGTTGCTGTTGCCATCCTGGTCAATCACGTCGAGGAAGAATTCATCCTCCTCGCTGTAGATGTCGCCACCTTCGCGTAGCGTGACGAATTCGTCGCTGATGACGAGGCCCGCATCCGGGTCTGTCACGTAGTTGTGCGGGAACACGTCACCGTCCTCTGTGGCTATGGGACCATTGAAGAAGGGCGGTGCGATCGTGTCCGTCACCTCCACCGTTATGGTGGTGCTGGCGGGTGTGTTGCCCGCGCCCTGTTCCTGTCGCACGGTGGTCACCGTTGGCCAGCGTCTGTTTCCCAGGATGCGGAAGCAGCCCTGCATATCCTCGTAGATATACACATTATCGCTGTTCAGCAAGAGGCTGGCAGCGGTAGTGGCTTCTTCGTCGATGCTATTGTGGACAAAGGTTGCTTTGTTCAGCTGGAGTTGTCCCGGTGCATCGCCTTGCGTCTCGCTGGACGTAGTGGACTTATCCGCGTTCACGTCCAGCGGCTGCCAGTACGCGCCTTCCGCAAGCGAAAACTCGCCTTTCATCAGCGAGCTGGTGACTCTGCCGAAGCTGTCTTTCGGCAGTTTCGGCCATCTTACGATCAAAGATTTCTTGCAGAAATACACTCTGCGACGGATGCCGGGGAACTGCGGCATTCCCTCGCACCAATCCAGTGACTTCTGAGTATTCGGGCACTGCTTCATATCATTCAGGTTGATTGATTGTCACTTCCTTTGCGTCACGATTCTCATCCAGCGTTGTGAGCTGGATGAATGGCACTTCAACCTTCACGCCGTCCCATCCGTTGAATCGGCAGATAAGCCGATGCACGGTAAAGAGCAGGTCGTGATAGGGCTTTTGAAGTGCCTGAGCGATGGTGTAGAGCTCGCGTTTATCGCTTCCGCTGTTGTTGGATTGAGACTTCCCAGGGACCGAGCCAACCAGGTTGCTGTGCACCTGCAGCGTGAAGCAAATCATATTCACCGCCTCCTGGATGTCCGACTCCCAGTCGCCTCCCTGTTTTGTCGTGTCGATTTTCGTGATCTGCACCTCGTGGCACTCTTTCCCGTCGGGGGTGACGTAGAAGTTAGCAAACCAAGTTTTCCCGCTGTTCTCAGCCCCGGCGAGGAAGTCCAGGATTTCCTGCTTTGCCGAAATCATCCGTTCCCGCTGCTTGACGGGATCGGTGATTCCTTCGTTACGGAAAAGGCGGTCAAAGTATTTGTCGGAAATCTCCACCAGGTATTTAATGGGAGCCGAGTTCTTGATTTTGTTCTCTTTCGCCAGTCCGATGAGTTGTTTGATGTTGTACCAGTGCGAGCGGAATATGGCAGCCCAATATGGGATAGGGTAGTACGTATGATCAGCCGTGGGCATCCTTGTCACGATGGCGAATTTATTCTTAATCGTGCCCTTCTTTATCCTCTCTTGCAGATCTGCGAGAGGAGAGGTCTCGTCGAGCAGGTCTATCTTTTCGATTTCCTGCTCACGGTTGATCGCGTCTCGCCAGAGCGCATAGTACACCCGAGGGATTTTGCCATATTTGTTCGCCTTAGCGAAGCGGCAGTAGCAAGCCTCCTTGCGTATGAGTCGAGCTATGGATTTCCCATCGTTAGACAGGATGATGACGCTGACGGCGAAGCCCCAGTGCTTCATATCCTGGGCGACGCCCAAGAAATACTGTGGCAGCGAGTTGTCGAGCAGCCACTCCTCCACCTGCTTTTGTGTGGCGGCAGCGGCCTCAGCAGTGTTATACTGCAGCCCGCTGCCGTAGCACATCTGCGCGTTCCAGAGCAAGCAGGTGGCCAGTGTCTCGTCCTGTTCAATCAGCTCCATGATGTTATAGGGCATCATGTTGTCTGCGCCCCAGGGCATATATTCCTCTCGGTCATTGATGCGCACAGGCATGATGTCCGTGTCATCACGGAATACGCTGGAGCCGTCTCTGACCAGAGCGGCTGCAGCGTTCACCCCGGGGATATTCTCCACTGACGGAGTCATATATCGGTTATAGGTCGGTTTCATAATCCAAAGTACTTAAATTCGGCGAACGTGCCGTCGTAGATGGTCACCAGGCAACCGTCGCAACTTTCTATTGTTGCCAGGTCTGGCTCGCTGCCACCAGCCCAGCAAATTCCGCTTGGCCAGTTGATGTTTTCAGCGATACCTAAGTTAATCTGCCTGAACAGCAGTCTGTGCACTGATGCGCCTGTGTTTGCTGGTGAAAGCACGATGTTCACGACATCGGTCGTTATGACCATGTTCGCCAGGATGCCATTCGGCACCGTGTATCTTTTCTGAGTGTTGCTGTTCCTCGTCACCGACTGCATTTTCATCGCATAGTTCGGGTCGTTCAGTGTCGGCACGAACTCAGATCCCGTCCATCGGTAGAGGATGTTCGTTTCCGTTTCGCAATAGATAACGTTTTTCGACGGAACACCCATATCGATATTTTCTGTTGCGCTGGCCATGTAATAGATATGCCAGGTTGAACTTTCTGCACCCCCATCAACGCAGAACTCGCCAGGCATAAGCGGGTCAGAGTCGTAGCTAGAAGGATAGCATCTTCTGAGCATCACTTGAGGCGACTGTCCTGCGGGCACGCGTCCAGCAGCGTCCAGCGCGACGACGCCGCCGTCAGGCAGACTGTCGAGTTTACTTTTTGCTTCTGCCGTCATCAATCCCGCCTTGCTGCCGACATAAGGGATTAACAGCGTGCAGAGCGGATCTTCGCTGACGGTCAGAAATGTCAAAAGCATTGCATGTTCTGAATATTGTCTAGTTATCGTGTTCAGTTTATTGTTTTCAGCTCCTTGTTCAAGGGCTGAGATTCGCTGCAGCATTGCCGGAGACATGACGCCAGCATTTGATGCGTCGACTAAAGGAATGTCAGCGCTTTTTTCTGAGTGCCCTGTTTGTTTGATTTTTATCGTCATACCAGCGCTAGAGCGATCTATCGTCACTGAGTCTATATGTTTATTGTTTGCAGACGTCAGAGCATTCGCAGCGGTAGCGTTAGCGGCTTGAGCGGTTGACAGGGCGTTGTTGACCGCTTGCATAATGCTGACCACTTCTTCTTCTGGCACCATTGATAATGCCTTGATGAGGTCAACGATCGCCTGAAGCAAGCTTCCAACTCTTTCAGGTGTCACAGACGATGGTGATGATTCAGCTCGAAGTGACATAATTGATTCTGTAATTTCGTTTGCGTTAGCCATGATGCAGAAAAAATTTGTTTTGACAAATTTACGTCAAAGGTGAGGAGTTTGAAAAGACAACAAAAGGCGTGACATCTCTCGACGGTCGCCTTTGTTCATCATGAAAAAATTATCGTTATTACTCTTGTCTTGAGGGGCGGGGAGGAATCGAACCTCCCGGTTTTTGCCTTTTGAGAAATTTTGATAGCAATATATTTTTGTTTATTAACACAGGTATTTGTCTCGCTATCGCCCCGTCCACATTATTGACCTAAGCTAACACCTCCTTTCTTTATTTTTGTTATGAGTTTATAGCAATTAATTTCGATGAAGAATTCTTGCGGGCTATTCTCCCAGGTAACATCTGGGAGAGACTTTTCAGGTAGAGGCCAAATACCTGTTGCTTCTTCGGCGTTTACCCTCATGAAAAATGTCCCCATTTTCTTTAGCTTGCTGCTGAACATGAACAGTCCACCGTCAGCATCTCTAGCGATCCACACTTTCATCTTCCACCTCCTTTCTGCCCCACAGCACTATATTGCTGAGTCTCGTTTCTCTTTGTGAATGTTTGGGTTCTCCAAGTGGTCTGTACCTGATAGACTCATCTCTGTCCAGAAACTCGAGAAACTCCACGAACCTGCAGATTGGGTATTTCTCGCATTTGAACATAAGCAGTAGCACATCGCCTTCCAGGCAATATTTCAGTTCGTCGGGCTGGCGATTGACGATATAGTCACGCCCATTGATTCTCACTTTCGCTTCCAATAGTTTCATATCGCTTCGATTTTAAATTTGCCTACTATTATCTCGTAGCCGTTTTCCTGCTGTTCCAGCATATAGCCTTTAACGATGTCGCAGTTTATCGGCTCCATGTCTTTGCATCCCCGTCTTTCACGCTTCTGGCAGTCTTGGCAGAAGATCCTGACGAGATCTTTGTTGTCTTTATATACCAATGCTTCCATCAGAACAGTGACAATTGACGTTGTTTGAATATTTCTTCTTTCACCGCATGCTCTTGCTTTTGCGTCAAATCAAGGTTTGCCTGGATTCTTCCCAGCGCATAGAGCATAGCATGGCGTTCATTATTGGCGTAGCCTTTTTCTTGACCAGGCACGAGATAGATGCCGCCGGACGGTATTTTAATATCGTACCCGATAAAGAACTTGAACGGAACGGGATTGGCGATGATGATTCTAATTCTCCATCGTTTTTTAGTGTCGTCTTCCCAAATCTTATGGGTGACGGTTTCCCATTCTTTAGGATTTCCAGGCACTGCTTCATCGCTTCTGATGAGCATGTTGTCATAGGGATTTGTTGATTTTGTTTCTGCCATAATTGTCAATATTAAAAAGGTTCATTCATTGCGTGCTGTGTATCGTAGATATTGAAGTATTCCACCCCACCCGACTTATCATCGCCGCCGATGAAGGACTCACCCTCATGGTTGGCGATCCATAGGCGGAAGGATTTGCCTTCCGCATTGAGCTTGTTCGGGTTGAAGTGGTAGCCCTTGAACTGGCAGTACAGCTTCAGTTTCGTTTTGAAGTTCGCTGTACTGATTCCCGACCTCTGGTCAGGGAAGTGTTTCTTGAACTCGTCGAACAGCGTAGAGCGAGGGATGCGAGAGTTGATTTGGTTGTTTGACGGTTCAAAGTACACCTCAGCCCATTGATAGATGGACTCCGACATCTGCTGTCTCAGTGTGCGCTGCATGATGTCGTGCATGGGTGGTGTCACCACTCCCTGGCCGGGTCTCGCCCAGCCATTCTGCATGGACGAGTAGTAGAGGAATACGCACTCGATCATCAGTGAGTAGAACAGGTTCCACTGCTCATCGTCCCAGTCCTCAAAGAACTGGTGTCCGAACACGTCGAACGGATGCCGGGCATCACTGAAATAGTTCGAGAAGCCGAGATAGACGATACGTTCCATCGAGCTTCGCGACTGGCTTCCATTGATGGCGTGGTTCGTGGCGATATATATCTTCGGGGACTTGTCCCCATCGATGGCATAGCGTGCGCCGCCCTTGATGTTCACGGAGAGGTCGCCCGTTATCGCCACATACAGGCGTTCGAAGGCGAAGTTCACCGGCACGTCATCGAAGAAGATGTTTCGCGTTCGTGGCGTGACCAGTGTGAACATGAAGTCATCATCATTCTTCGTGTTACGGCCGTCTACCTTTGCCTGTTTCTTCACGAACTTCAGTGCTTCGCCGATGAGCGACTTACCAGTGCGACCGTTGGACTGTCCCACGTCGGACATTTCGCCATCCATAGCGATTACCGCTTTAAGCTCAGTCTTGAACTTATAGTCGGTGAGCAGATAGCCTATAGCTGTGAGTTTATTGAGGACATGCTGGTTAAATTCCTTGATTTCCTCAGCCGTTTGTGGACCGCCTTTCGACCACCAGAAGTTTGACGTGTAGCATAGGAATCTGAAGAAGTCGCATCGTTTCCCGTCATCAGTGGGGACGATTTTGAAGCTGTTCTTTTCAGTGTCCACCTCCACATGGTCAATGATGGAGAAGCGGTGCAGCCTGTGCGGTATCACCCTATCCTCCCAAACTGCGCCCTGTGCCAGCTTATCTTCCTTGATGGCTTCTGGCGTGACCGTCACCATCACGTTTTTGAAGAAGAATTTCTGCTGATAAGGGGTAAATTCATCGAACACATCCTCAATGATAGACAAGCGTTCCAGCTTGTCAGCCGACAGGTCGTTGCTCAGTCTGGCGGCGAAGTGGTTGCGGACAGCCGGGTCTTTGGAAGTCATCACGATGTAGTCCCACACGAAGGAACGGATGTTTGCACCCTGAACGACTTTCACGATGCCATCGTTGTTATGGATGTACTTATATTCCCCGTCGGGGAGGTCAGCCGTATGGCATCGGCAGAAGCCCGCTTGTTCTATGAACTGCAGGGCTTCGAAGGTATCCAGGGAAACAGATTTGCCGCCGTTCTGCTTGTCGACCACTGACCAGAATTCACGGTCAGCCATCACCCTGGAGGCCAGTTCCACCTTGCCTTCCTCGCCCACCTTATATTTAAACTGGTTGAACTTGAACAGCTTCAGCGGCTGCAACCTCTCCTTATATTTATTATAGAAGCCCTCGATGTCATTCAGTAGCCAGTAGTCCTGGATCTGAATGTCGCTACTGGTCGACACGTTGAAGATCGAGCAGTAGGTACCTATGCCATCGTGGGCGTGCAGGGCGAAATCAATATCTTGGGCGAGTTCATCTTCTTTCCCCTTGAGGGTGCCCACGAGCAGGTCATCAATACCCTTATCGCCTAAAGCGTTGTTATTGATATGGCCAAAGAAGATGTCCACATTGATGCCCAGGTTGTGGAGTGATGCCACATACTTCTTGAACTTGATAGCTGCTTTGCTGAACATGCGTGGGCGGTAGTCCACCGCTTCGTCTGGGTTGAGCTGTTTCGACAGGTCATCCCAGTCGCTATCGAAAAGCAGCACCACGTTTTTCACTTGGCATCGCTGCACAATGTATTGGAGATCCTGTGGCAGTCCTGTTTCCTTCGAGCCGATATTGAAGATACCCTGAATGGCTAGAGAAGGTATGCCATGTTTGCAAGCCTTCTCAGCCTTTTTCTCGCCCTCCTGTATGACCAGAGTTTCGATTTGCGCCGACTCATTGTACAGGTCGCGGATGCGTTGCGGGATATAGAACCGCGTGGGCGCATCTTTTGGCGACATGTACTTATTCTCACGCCGGCTGCCTTCTGGTGTATGCAGTTGTGGGTTAGACCATCTTATGCGGATGTACGGTCTGAGGCCACCTCGTGCGCCACGCGTGGCGTACTGTTGCAAGAATCCATCTAGGCCGAAGTAGTAAATCAGCATTTCGTCGTCACCCTCATGGACGTTGCCATTTCTGTCTATTGACCCACGGACGAAAGGTGACGAATAGTGTTCCACAGTTTCGCCTTTAACTGTTTCTTTCCATGTCGCCATCACATCTTTTTGTGTGAGGCCGCTAGCCTCCAGCTGTCGCTCCACGAAAGTCTTCACTGGCTGCACGCTCTTATTTGTGCGCTGCCGTTTCTCAGGCAGCAGCACCATTCCGCATGCTTCGGCTGTAGCCCTCACCGCTTCCAGGAATTGTTTCTTGTCATCGTTGAACTGGTAGAACATTGTTGCGGCAATTCCGTTGTTTAGAGTGAAGCCGCAGCTAAAGCAGTGGGCTAGGTTTTTCCTTGACGTGTGCGTCACGCACAGCCCTTTCTGCTTACCTCCCTGCTTGCCCGATGCACCGCATTTAGGGCAAGGCACATAGGATGTAGCTTCGTGCGTGTCCGCTCCAGGGATACAGAAACGTATGTCGGCGTCGTTTCGCACCCGATCGATAGAATCTTGTGAGTAATAATCTGCCATGATGTCAAATGGTTTATGCTGGCTCGTTAATTCTGTCGAAGATTTCCTGACCGATAATTTCTTCAATTTTTTGTTTATAGAGAGCTTGGATTCTCGTCAAGCCTTTAGCCCAGTTCAGCACGGTGTACCTTGGCACCATGCAGCCCTCGGACAGCTGACTGATCCAATATGTCTTGTCATGCCTCTCGAATCGGTTGAGGAAGTCGCGAAGTGCTTCCGAGTCCTTACGTATTTTGTTAACTTTTTCGCTCATTTTCTTGGTTATTCGAACAATTTGGGTTAATTTTACCGCCACAAAGGTAATATTAATATTGAAAACTTAACCATATTGGTTAAGAATTAACAATAAATTTAAGATATTTTAAACTTTCGGTTAATGAAGCACATTGGGAACACCGTAAAATGCCTTGTTGAGTCCAGAGGAATCAAGAAGGCGCGATTTGCCCAAGACATTGGGCTGGCTCATGCAGAGAGCCTTTCTCGGATATTCCGAAGCAAGTCTGTTCAGTGTGATATGTTAGAAAAGATATGCAGGGTGCTTGATGTGCATCCGGCATATTTCTTCGATGATGCTGCCGACTTGTCGACGGCTATGGCTCAAGCGAGCACATTCATCGGGAACGCCAATGCCAGTGCAGTGGCGCAGTCAGGAGAATTGGTTACACTTCGCGAGCTACTTGCAGAGAAGGAGCGAACAATCCAGATTTTGCTTGGCAAAATCGGGGCAATAACGGGACAAGATGCCCTATAATCTGCCCTTTGCCATTATTGATTATCAATCACTTAGGGACGCCAAAAGGAGTGAAACAAATCCTCTCACCCCGACTCAAGCGGGGGTAACAAGTTCTTATTCAATTTGTTACCCTTTATTTTTTAAATACGTCGGGACAAAATCGGGACACCGATTTGTCTGCCCTTTTGTTTCACATCTGGCGTTTCCGCAAGAAATGTCATAAAAAAATGTGTGCTCAAAAGCATCACCCGCATTATTCTTCTGTACTTCCGTACCAGGCAAGCAGTAACATCGATTATGTCAGGCAATACACTTTGCCAGTCCTCAGAGAGGGCTCAGAGTGGTACATTGAGTTCTACGCTTACGATCCCGAGCTTTGCAGGTTGAGGCGCAAGCGCATCAAGGTAAACCGCATCAAGTCCATAGCGAAGCGCCGGCAATATGCCCGGGACATGATAGCGAGGATTACCCTGCAGCTTCAGCGAGGGTGGAACCCATGGATAGCGAAGGATACCAGTCAGCTTCTTATTTTTTCCGACGTATGCGACGCATACGAGGCCTACATTGATAAGATGTTTTCATCGGGTCAGTACCGCAAAGAGACTTATATTGGCTACAAAAGCTACCTCAAGAATTTGAGGGCTTATGTAGACAACGAGGCTCCCATCTATTATCTCTACCAGTTTGACAGGGCTTATATAGTCAGTTTCCTTGACTATATCTTCATTGGTAGAGATAATGGAGGTCAGACCAGAAATAACTATCTATCATGGCTTTCCGTTTTCACAGGTTGGGCAGTTGTCAAAGGATATTTGACAACTCGCCCGACCGAAGGAATCCCTAAGATAGATAAGCGGCACCTCGTGAAGCAGCGGCAAGTCATACCGCTGGACGTGGTGCAGCGCATTGGGCGGTGGTTGGAAGAACACGATCCCTATTTTCTTTTGGCGTGCCAGCTGTTGTATAACTGCTTCATCCGTCCCGTCGAGATGACGCGCCTAAAGGTTGGCTGGATAAATGTCGAGGCAGGAACCGTTGCGATTCCTGCCGAAGCCTCTAAGAACCGCGAGAGCATGGTGGTCACCTTGCCGAAGTCGGTCTTACGCAGGATGATGGACTTGGGGATTTTCAAGAGTCCGAGCGAAGATTTCCTATTCTCGAGGAATCTTCGCCCGGGCCCGCAGCAGATTGACACCATCATATTCAGGCACCACTGGGGCTCGTTGCGGAGAGCGCTAGGGCTTCGCAAGGAGTGGCAGTTCTATTCGCTGAAAGATACAGGTATCACTGAGATGCTTGACAATAATATTGCCAGCATCACCGTGAGGGACCAGGCACGGCACAGCTCGCTGGCCATTACCGAGGTTTACACGAGGCATCAGCAGCGAGCGAATGAGGCAGTGTTAAACTGGGAGGGGTCGTTATGAGGTAATCCGATAGAACGTGCCCTTCTTCAGCTGGCTCATGCCGTCTGTGGTTATCTCTACCTTGATTTCAGCGCACAGGTATCGTTTCCCGCGGATGATGAATACCGACTTCACGTCGGGCAGATCATCAGCGAGGAACGATATCTCATATTTCTTGTTGGTGTCAATCTTAATCCACTCGTCCATCTTCGCCCCCATGCCATACAGGGACGTGTTCAAGCGGAGCGATCCATTTCCTGGATTCAGCACCACCTGCCACTGGTTGAATTGTATGTCATTTTGGCCGCCATTGTAATAACCCCATACTGTTACGAATTCTTTACTGTTGATGAATGGCCTTGGCAGGTCATCGTCGTTGCCCCACGTTCTTTGTCCCATCCCATACCAAAAAGCCACTTGCAGGTGAGAGAAGTTCGTCTTTTTGGTCTTTTCGCCATTTTTAATATAGCGGAAGCTATATGGCTGAATGATGTCTTTTGGGTCCACTAATTCACCTCGGCCGATTTGTCCATCCCATAACCTGTATTTTTCATCGTCGAAGTCCGTTCCCTCTCCTATCGTTCCAGCGTCGAAGAATGGGAGCAAGCCTTTATCGGTATCATCGAGCCATGCCGGAATGATACCGATTTCTTCCGACTCATCCCAGTTTTCTTCGTCGATGACGCGAGTGCCGAAGGCATTTAGCGGTATCAGTCTGTAGACGTTCCCATATCTCGCGTATTCCGTTGATTTTCTCGGGTTAACCAGGAACCTTTGTGAGACGTATGGAACGAAATACATATCTTCAAGTTTAGCGTAGAAGATGATGCTTGTGGCATAGCCCAGGTACCAATCCTGGTTCTGGGCAGCCATCCAGTTAGCTATTGCTTGCATCGAATCGAACTCTTTCACCCTCGGGTTGTACTTGAAGAAGTACCACGGGCAAGAATACAGGTGAGACATGTTATGTCCACCGTCAGCATAGCTGATATTTCTCGCAGGGCGATATTGGCTGTCATCCTCTTTAGAGAATGTAGCCGTGTGTTCTTCGACTACATCATCAATCACCCTCTGTGTTGATGTCGATGTCTCCTGCCACGAGAATGATACCGTTTTCTTCTTGTGGTCAATCACGATGTTGCAAAGCATCAGTTTCTCGAGATTCTCGAAGAACTCATTGATTGACCAGTGCGGCAGAGTGTCTTGCCACCTCATACCATACCAGGCTGCTGGGATGCAGTTGAATGAATACAGGTGGAAGTACTCGCTGTCAGCCCACGGCTGAGCCAGCAGCGAGTAGCCCAGCGCTTGGCAGATATACTGTGTCAGCGTGTAGAGGCGAATCTGGCACGAGAGCTGTCTCACAGCTTCCGTGTCGTATTCATCCTCCGCTGCCACATGCCAATAGTATGTATTCGAGCCGTTGCGCGGACCATAGTCCGCACGGTTCTGAATGTTGCCAGTGTTGGCATTTACCCATGGAAGTGCTATGATATCTCCTGTTCCCCACGCTTGCTGTGGAGTCTTGCACTCTGCAGCTTCCTGTTCGTCCTCATCGTCGTCCTGTCGTCCTCCTGGCGTTGTCGGTCTTGTGTTTGGACGATTGTTTCTATTGTCCGAATACCCGTTGTATCTTTCTGCGATATTGTCGGGCACCCATCTTGGGAGCGCCGGCAGTTCCAGTTCATCGATATATCGTTTGTCGAAATCCGGGTAGAAGTTCTGGAACGAGCGGTCAGCGAGGAACTGGACCTTCACCATCGACTCGGTTACCGAGGTGATGGCCACTGCGCCTGACTTATGGAAATTGCCATCGAATATTTCAGCGTCCAGGAACAGGTCGCTGAAGTCCGCATCGAGACGGTCCAGGCGTCCGAAGATTTCCATATTCGCCTTGCAGTTGAGCGGCAGCTCAATGTTCAAGGTGTAATCTTCGCGGTCGCCGAACAGCGGATTCACCGAGTTATACTCGATGGAAGCGTCCTGCTGGAGCGCTGCTATTTTCCCATTGATAAGCAGTATCATCTTCTTTTCGATTTTGGCAGTGAATTATTCTGTAGCTTTTGGTACTCATCCTGCGCCCGTTTGATACCCTTGTCACCGCTGACGGTGGCCACGGTAACAAACGGTTCCTCGAGGCGGTCGCCGAGCCGCTTCATCGTGTCCTGGTACTCGCCTATGACCACCGACATGGCGACGATGGCCCGTTCCATCGAGCCGTCGGCTGCAGCTCCAGCTATTAGTGCCGGAGCCGTCACATGGCGAGACACATCTTGGGCACTGATTGATCCGATGCGGTTGTTGCGTTGCGCATAATCCAGGACTTCGATTGCAGTGCGGGTGGCAGGATTCTTCAGAAGTTTCTGAGATGCCACCCATTCGCCCGCATGCACCACGCCTACAGGTTGGCCTTCGGGCCCATCTGGCGTGAAGCCACCTTTGGCGTAGCCCTGCGCCGCGCTCAGCGACTGCTGCTTCTTGATGGTAGCCACCTGCATCGTGCCAGCTGCCACCGCCATTGCTGCAGCGATTGGAGCCAGCACATGTCCCACGACAGGGATGGCTGCAGCACTGGAGTAGGCGTTCAAGGCGGCGGTCGCCGTCTGTGCGATGGCCGATATCACCTGTTGGGCAAACATTCGTTTCTGGGCTTCCGCTTTGATTTTCGCTTCTTCCTTCGCTTTTTTCTTCTCAATTTCTTTCAGCTTGTACGCATTCCCTTCAGCCATTGAAGCCTCACGATCGTAGCGTTTCTCCATCTGCGCCAGTTTCATCTGCTCATCGATTTCCCACATTTTATTCAGGCTGTCCCACATTGTGGTGACAGACGCGAACATGTGGTCCAGCGCCTTGTCAAATTCCTTCATGTCATCGTCGCTGAGCATTTTCTTGAACGGCGATTTCAACACATCTTTTAGACGCTGTTCGAGGGACTTCGGCTCATTCTGTGACTGCTCGCTGTACACCTCCTTCCACAGCTTCTTCATCGCCTTAGCGTACCACTCGTTGATTTTAAGCTTCTCATCAGCAGTGTAGCCCTCCTTCTCGATTTCCCGCTTATATGTTTCGTCGATGAGTTTTTTCGTCGCCTCATAGTGTAGGCGGCGTTTTTCCTCATCGGAAACGAAGTAATCTTCCCAGGTCTTATCCAGCTTCTCCTGGTGCTTCTTGACAGCTTCCTCTTGGGCTTGCTGCTTCTCCTGTTGGTCTTTGATGATACGCTGTTGGTACTTTTCATGAGCTTGACGATAGGCGTTCTGCGCCGCTTCGTCGGCCCCAGGTTGTGAGGCGGCATGCTTTGTCAGCTTGTCCAGCCTCCACAGGTGCTGCAGTTCCAGTTCATTGAGCTTACCCTCGTAAGCCTCTCTGTTGATAAGATTCTCCAGGTAGAACTGCTGCACCTCAGCGATCTGTTCGTTATATGCCGCTTCCTCATCAGCGAGCGACATCTTATTCACGTTCGCATTCTGCTTTGCGAGGGCCTCCTGGTATTCCGCTTGTATCTTCAACGATTCATCGTTGGAGAGGTCTTGATGTGCCAGGCGTTTTTTCTGGTACAGCGCTTCAATCTCAAGGAGGCGGTCGGTATATTCCTCATAGTTCACCATGCCGGTTCGCCATGCGATTGTATTGATGGCATTTTCGCGTTCGCGCCACGCCTTTTCCTTAGCGAACTTGTCCTCCGACTTGCCAGAGCCGGTGTTCTTGCTTGGCGTGGTGGAGCCGCCAGGAGGAGGAGTTATGGTGCCGCTGCCATCATCAGCGGCATCTACGATGACCAAATCCTCCTGCTTGGAGTATTCCATCAACTTATCTATTCTCGCCTTAATGGCTTCGCGTTTCTTCTTCTTATCGTAGGCGACGCCAGGCATGATGGTCAGCTCGCCTTGAGCGTTCGTCGAGTAGCCATAGGCATGAGCGAGCGCTTCACGCTGCTGTCTCGATTTACCAGTCTTTCCGTAGAATGATTCCCTTTCCGCGTTCTCATCTTCCCAAATCTCACGTTTGAGTCTCTCATCTTCACGGATGAGACGCTCATACTCCTCACGGTTCGCCTCCAGGCGAATTTTCTTCTCGAGTGAGATCAGGTAGTCATCGAGGGCTTTTTTGTTCTCTCTATATTTCCCTGTCTCAGCATCCAGGCTGGCACAATAGTTCGGTATTTGAGCGTTCAGGATGTCGATTGCCTTTTTACGTTTTTCTTTGGCTACCGTTTCGTCCTTTGCCACTCTCACCAAATCCTCGATGCGGCGTTTTTCGGCATCCAGTTTTTCCATGTGGTCTTGCCGAACTTGCGCCAGTTCACGGTCCATTTCAGCCATCTCCTTCTCAGCCTTTGTCGCTTCCCTCGTTCGCTTGGCGAACGCGATCAGCCCGACGATGACAGCGGTAATTGCTGCTGCAGCGAGTCCCCAGGGATTCATCTTCATCGTCGTGTTCAGCATCTTCTGGGCGGCATCAGCCCTGGTGATGTTGCCCGTGAGTTTGTTGTACGCGACAGAGCACAGCAGCACGGCGGTTTTCGCCAGTGCCTGTGCTTTCTCCACGAGGACCAGGTATGCATAATGAATACGCAGCGCGATGTTCGATGCATTCACGGCGACGGTATATGCCGCAACTGATGCCGCAAGGGTGACCAGCTCGCCCTTGTATTTGATGATAAAGTCGACAGTAATCGACATGCCGCGCATCATTGCCGATGTGCTGCTGATGAAGTAGCGCATCACCGGCATCAGTTTTTCACCGAGGGCGGCAGCCATCTCAGTGAAGCCCTTGCGGGCTTTATCAAGCTGTGCTTGAACCGTGTTGTTCTGCACCTCATATTCTTTGGTGACCGATGTCGCCTCCTCGAAGGCTTTTGCCGCTTCCTCCTGTTCCCATTTCACCTTATCGAGGTTGCCAGCGAGCGCCGAGATCACCTGAGCGGCACGGGCACCATTTTCGCCCATGTCCTTAAACACTGGGGCGAGCACGTCGATGCTTCCCAGTTCATGCAGCCTCTCAATCAGCATCAACAGGCCCTCGTTAGTCGAGCGCTTCAAGGTTTCCTTGAACTTCTCAGCGTTGATGCCGGTAGCCTTGATGACCTCATCCTGCTGCTTGAACATGTCCATGATGAGCTTGGAGACGGCGGTCGCCGACATCTCCACGGCTTGGCCCTGCGAGTCCAGGACGGCAGCGAGACCCATGATTTGCGGGATCGTCATTTTCGCCTGTGCACCGACACCCGCCATTCGCTGTGCGAATTGGGCGAGGTACGGAGCAGACGCCGTGCAGTTCTGCGACAGCTCGTTGATGACTGAGCCGACAGACAGCAGCGACTGTTCAACGCCTAGGCGTTCTTTATCCCCGAAGATGTCCGTCAGTTTAGACAGGGTGAGGGTTGCGCCCTCGCCCAGGTCATCGAGGGCCACATTGATTTGGTTCGCTGCTTTCACGAAGCCCAGCACATCCTGCTGGGACTGCAGACCGAGTCGGCCAGCCTCTTGCGCCAGCTTGTTCAAGCCCTCGCGAGAGGTGCGAGTATCAATTTTTTTGAATTCCTCATTCAGCTGGCGCACCTGTTCCTCCGTCATGCCGGTGAACTTGCGGACCGATGCCATTTCTGCGTCGATGTCCGCAAACACCTGCACGGCTGCCTTGCCCGCCATGACGAGTCCTGTCACGGCAGCGGCGGCACCCATGATCGTCATCTGCCAGTCGTTGATGATGCGGTTGAATTTCGCCCATCTGCCTTCGCTCACCTTCATCTCCTCATTGACTTTGGCGAGCTCCGCTTTAACCTGCTTAATGCGGGCGGTCTGCGTCTTCCACGTCGCCGAGCCACGGTCAATGTTCTGCAGTTCCTTCTCCAGCTGTTTGAGCGTCTGTCGAAGTTCCTTCGGAGACGCCTTATCCAGTCGCCTGAGCGTCTGCTCCACGTTGGCTGTCTGGGATTGGATATTCTTTATTTGTCGCTCCGTGGATTTCAGATCTTTGGTCAGCTTCTTCGCCAGCTTATCGTTGCCTTCTTTGTAGGCACGAGCGATGGCATCACGAAAGTCCTCAGCACGTTGTTTCAGCTTTGCAAGTTCTGGCCCGGCGTTGCCATTGATTTCCACCTGGGCGACAGCTTTTGTCCTATAGTCACTCATATCTTAGTCACATTTATAGTGACAAAGATAAGTGACAGCGACGTGACAAGAAAAGACAGGCACCGCTCCCGCGCTGTCTGCCTCAACCTTAACAACATAAACTTGATAAAATTATAGCTGATTTCTATAGTATGCGGAATTTTGGCGCATCTTGTCAGCGTCGAGTGCGTCGCTGATGATGCCCAGGAACTCACGACCTAGTGAGTCCGCCATAAATTCCTTGAGATTCATAAACGAAGCGTAGAATTTTTTACTGAACCAGGGGCGCTTCTTACGAACCTTGTCACGACCGATGTCGCCAGGATTGCCACGGGGCGTCTCTCGTCCCGTGCCATAGTTCTGCCAGAGTCCGTACTCCAGGAACTCCAGCCCGAGGTGTATGGAGACGATGCGCTCGTCCTTGTCGCATCGGATGCCGACAGGCGATTCCAGCAGCTGGCCCGTGTCGATCACGCCGAGCAGCACGATCTGTTCCTGCCATATTTTCGTCATGGTAGCATTGAAGGCCGAGACATACTTATCTCGTTCCTTCAATGCCTTTTGTTCTGTGTACTGTTGCGCCATCGCTGCAAAGGTATCAATTTATTGATGCCGATAAAAAGACAGGGCAAATTCCCAAGCAGGAGCCGCAGCGAACAAAAAAATCGGATGCCCTTTCGGGCACCCGATTTTCGGGAGCGGATTACGCTTAATTTCTTCTGAATACGAAACCACCGCTATAATCGTAATCACAGATAAACAGATCACGTGCCATTGCATCAAAATCGATATAGTCCCTCATACTTTCAGGCACATTATCCAGCATACATGTCTCATCTGCCAACTGCTCAGCAAATTCAGCTTTACTGTCGTACACACCACAGAACTTGTCAGTGTATTCATCGAACACACTTTCATCGTCAGAATCGTAATCACCTCCTCTGATATCCATGAAAGCGTCAAACACATCCTTGTCATCCAACTCGGCATACCTTTGTATCATATTAAAGTGTACCTCACCCATGAAGCTCTCGCTATACCATTCATCGGGATAATTCTCATAATCTTGGAACATCAACTCTGGACAAGACTCATCATTATGCAAGAACCTGCATGCATTCATGAACTCCTCAAAGTCAGCGAACTTCGTCAAGTCCATCCACATACCAAACAGCGAGCCACAATTATACTTATGGTAAGTGCCAACATACACAGCGGGGTGCCCCGTGCGATAATCGTACTTGTAATTGTTGAGGTTAACAGCCTCTACTTCTTGAATTAAATCGATGGTGCTCATAATAAAATGAATTTAAATTAAACAAAGTAAATTTTACATTGCTAGAAAAGTAGGCGGGGATTAAGCGCCCATTAGGCAAGGCTCCCAGGGAAAATACTACCCGCAGGGCTGGAGATTTTCCCGTAGGGACTCGTCTCGGCCTTGACGGGCAGCGGCCCGCACTAACTTTGCGATGGGAAATGCACGGCGTAATTAAATTCATCAAGAGCGCCATCCTGCCTGCCTTTTAGAAGTAGAGCGGCCTCACCTTCCACTTTACGATCGGCAAGGGCTTTCCTGCAGTGTCCTGCCATCTGCTTGCAGGTATGCGGATGGGCGGTGTTCCACTACCACCCCGTGGCGAGAGCGGAATGGGTGAGGCTCCTGGCTCCTTCACCTTCCTTTCCTGCTCCTGCCTGGTAATTTGCCCGTTGCGTCAGGCGAAGGTAATTAGCGGAAACATGCGGAAAATTTCCCCTATTTGCTCGCCTCATTAATAAGGTGAGCAAATAGTAGGCAAATAAGAAATACCTTTATTTCAGTTAGTTATAACCGAACGTGACATTATAAGCAAATAAGATCTTTTGTTTTATGCCATCTATCTCACGTAAATTTCACGTAAAACTCTCGGAATCTCACGGAAAAGCTACGCCAGGCTGTAGTAATTCTTTCCAGAGCTTGAAGAACTGGAGGAAATTCATTTCCTCCACATAGCTTGTAGTCTTACAAGCTAACCTTACATGCCGCTGCCTTGCCGATCGCCGGTAGGTCGCTGGCAAGGCAGCGGGCAAATTTTAAGCAGGTTCAATCCTGCTTAATCGATCGCTTTCCTACCATATAAGAAGAATCGGGTCTCCCTGGAGCCCGATTTTCCGTGTGGCCGGCTGTTACCGACTGCATAGTGATGCCGCCTGCCAGCTTGCCGGCAGGCGGCGCGATTTTTTAGTCTGGCTCCTCCCAGTCGGGGCAGGTCGCATTACGGTCTGTTTCTTCGTCCGTTCGTCGGCATCCCCAATGTTGCCAGCCATAGCATTGCAGGTGTTTGCAGTAGTAGCAGGTTTCGGGTGTTCTCGCTTTCATAATTGTTTCGTTTTTTGGTGGCGGCAGATGGCTAGATCTACCGCCACAGGTTAATCACTATAATCGCAGGGTGTTAATTTCTACTTCCTCAAAATCGTCTTCAGTCAGCACTATTTCACTATTCCAGTACTGGCCTCTAACCTGGCGCTCGGCCTCGTTAGCACATGAGGCTTCGACTTCTACTACTCGCCTTAGCACCTCTTTTACCTCTACTTGATACATCTTTTTCATTGTCTTGTTGGTGTTGCGATGGTTCCGCTCGGGAGGGCTTTCGCCCTCCCTGCGTGACCATCTTGTTAAACCTTATATTCTATATATTCGCTTATCTCCTTTGCGATACGCTCCAGCTCTGCGGGGCTGTCATCGTCATGAATCAACCATATCTCACACTTGGATTTTTCCTCATACGTCCACATCTCTGGGCTGTCACAGATGGCTACACGCTTGCCAGCCCTAACGAGGCGAGGCAGATAGCTATCTAGGGCGTGATGGGGAAAACCTGCCATGTCTCTCATTTCATCATCGGCGGGTACCCCGCTGCGGCGTGTTAGGGTGATGCCCAGCACATCGGCGGCGGTGCGTGCGTCCTCGCTATATGCCTCGTAAAAATCGCCCACACGGAAAAGCAGCAGTGCATCTTGGTGCTTTTCCTTCATGCCCTTATAGGCTTCTGCCAGTGTGCACGTGGGCACCTTTACGGTGATATGTACGTACACCGTCCACCATGCGTGAAGCGTGCGGCTGCCCTTGTATCGAGTGTCACAGTCCAGGCAAATGCAATGGCATTTCTCGACCTTACCATTAAACACGGCATCCTGCGCTTTGCGGATGCGGGTAATTAGCTTCTTTACTTCGGTATTCATATCTTCTTAGTATTGCGGTGGGCGGGGCTAGCCTCGCCCACCATGTTACACATGTTATTACTTGCTCTCCTTCTTAGTGGAACGGCGGCGGCTCTTTTTGGCGGGCTGTGCCGCCTCGGGCACCGGTGCGCTCTCGCCCTGCTCGGCTTCGGCTGCCGGCTTGGCGGCCTTAATGGCCGCCATCAGCTTGTTATATACTCCCTTCGGGATGGAGAAAGAGCCCTCGAGGCGCTTACGGAGGAGGAAGGCGAAACGGAGCGCCTTCAGCGGCTCATAGAAGTAAAATTCATTCTTCACCGTAGCCTCGCCGTTAACCGTGTTGGCTACCTTCTTGCCGTCGCGCGTGGCATACACATGCCACATCTGAGCGCCCGTGTTCTTGCTTACATACTCGCTTGCGAAAATCAAATTTGCCATAATCGTAAAATTTAAAGATGAATATATATTTATTAAAAACTATCTACATACAGATAAACATTGCAGTAATTCACCTGCAGCCCTGCGGCTGTGGCCATCTCCTGCGCCAGCTCGGCGGCATCTGCCTCGCTGCGGGCATCGACCTCGAACGTGTTCGACTCATTGTCGAAGTCCACGACCTCGACCATGTAATTATTATATCGATTGGATGAGCGGTATCCTTTTCGATCCCTGCTCTGTGTAGCAGATTGTTCGGGTGAACCCAGAAATGATATGTTATAAGATGCTGTCATAATTAATTGATTTTAAGATGTTAATAATCATATCGCTTGTTGTCGCGTATATCCTTTTCGGATGCTATATAAGCGAGGGCTGTTAGTGATACGCCTGTCAAGGCCCGACCGAAAATTTTTACCGTAGGGGACCAATTTTTCAGCATGAAAAATTTGTAAAAAATTTCGAGGCGGCTCCGTATAGCCTTGCAGTATCACGATGCCCGCTAGCTTTGCATCAGAAAGGATAGCGACGACTGCGATATGTTCATCTAAAATCAATATGGCGGCATCCCATATCATTGTTCACCCGTCTGCAGCACAGGGCAGGGCAAATAAGGAGCGAGGGGTGCCAAGCATTGGCAGCCCCGTACCAATTTAGCTCGCCTCATTTATGAGGTGAGCAGATCTGTTACCGAAGGCATAGGTAATCACATTTGCCAGCGAATAAGTAATTATGTAGCGTCATGCGAAAGTTATCACGAATGATAATTTTATCGGGTATATTGCGGAGATTGGGCCGGGCATTCTTTGATCTCATCCGAACGGGAATCGGTAATCGGGCACAGGCACTGGCGCTGTGGTTTTCGCTGCGCTGCAACCACAGCGCCCTAGAGCCTCCCGTGCAGTGCAAGCCGGAGGCCAGCACCAGTGTGTCAATGGCGAGAAGTGAGGTCTCGGGCGAACGCAGAGAGCGGCTATGGGCTTGCTGTCAGCGGAAGGGGTTGCGGGCCCCACCGCCAAGCAAGCCGAAAGCCATCCCGAGATCCGAGCGTGAGCGAGCCATTATAGACACTCTGTAGGCGCAGCCACGGGCGCAGCGATGCAGGGGTGTGCCCGATGATTGAGCGGTAGCTGACAGGCGATGGCGTGTCCAAATCCAGCCCTGCTGGTTTGGGCGCGACAAGTGCAGGACGCGCATCGGGTCGCGCCAAGACTTGTCCTGGTGCATCTCGATGCGGCGACAGGCACGTTCGCCCGTCGGTGGTAGCGAGAGGCCGACTCCCATTCGGTGTTTCCTTATCTTCGTCTCTGGTCTCCAGGGGCGACTATTTGCCCAGCCCAATCCCCGCAAGAAAAGAAAGGCGGCTCTCTCGAGTCACCTTCCTCATCTGTAAAACACATTGGAAAAAGTATGAAAATGAAACTTTCTTACCCGATACCAGTGAGTGATATGGTTGTTACCGTAGCGGATTGCGGGAACTTTTCGCAGCCGATATACAGTGTATCGAAGGCGTCTGTTCCGTCCGTTCGGTGTTCCAGGAGATTTTCTTCATTCTCAGCGAGCTTCTCTCCCGATTTGTTCTTGCGGAAGCCATTGCGGCCACGTTCTACGCCAGCCGACTGGATGGCGAGTATCAGGTCATCATTGTTTTGTCGGTTGAACAGCGGCATCAGCCGTTGTTTACCGACAAAGCCATTGTTGATGAGCAGGTATTTCTCATCGTGTCGCATCGGTTGCCCGATGTACACGTCCACGACATCCCACCCGTTGCGATTAAACTCGTTTACCACGTTCCAGTGAAAATCCTGCTCATTGACCGCAAAGTTATTGCCGAGGGCTGTAGCATCATAATAGAATATCACTGTTTTCTTACGATGGTATGTGTAGTAGGCGCAGAACTCCTGCACCAGTGCAGGAATTTTGCGCTCATACTTCACATAGAAAGATTTCAGGACCAGCAGCTGGTCTCTCCGCGGCTGTCCTGCGACGATCCAGTTGATATTCGCATTATAGTCCATGCCAATACAAATCGGGCTGTCGGGGTCAAGATCACGGTCAGCTCTGCAATCGATTGCATGCTCATCATAATGCCATCCGAGCGAGTCGAGGTATTCAAAGTCTGACGCATTATATTTGTGCCTTTCCCTCATCGAATTGTAGAAGCCATCCTTCGCAATTCCGATGCGCTGGCATAGTATGGAGGTCTGGAACGTCAGCGGCGTCAAGTCACGCTTCATCTGCTTGATATAATTCTCTCCGATAAGTTGGAGGTTTTCAATCGAGGAGTATTCTCGATAGAACACCGCCACTGAGCGCAACCTGTTAAGGTTGCGGTCCATATTACGGAGAGAATTTTGGAGATAGCCAGGGACTCGTTTCCCTGCGGCCTTCAGATTGCGGATGTGTTCTTTGGTGCTCCAAATCTTAAAGATGAGTCCTTTAATCGCTTCGATTACCTCGTTATCCATTTTCTCTCGATAATGCAGGAACCAGGATCCTTTCTGGGTCTGTGGCATATCCGAGAGAATCATCATACTGTGATTAAAGGAGTGCTTGCCGAAGTGGGTTTTAATTCCACCGTTTGCCGGAAGCACCTCATCTTTCAGTTTGGCATAGTCAATGAACTTCGCTTCATCGACCAGCACCCACGACAGGGTGAGTGAGTTTGCTGCACCAGGCCTGTCCTGGGACAGCATAATTGCCACGCTGCCGTTATAGAAGCTGATGACGTGCTCATAATGCTGTGGCTTTATGATGGGCTCAGCGAAGGATTTGGGGGGTCTCCGACCGACAACGTAGTGGATACCTTCGATGAATCCCCATCTTTTCCATGCTGCCAGCAGTCCAGGGATCGTGTTCGTCAGTCCATGACGAAACGTAGGCACCACGATGCCCCCTGTACTGCCCGTCATGCGCTGCATGTTGCGTAGCATGAAGGGGGCTGCGATACTATCCGTTTTTCCTGTTCGTCGCCCAGCGACGATGACGGTAGTATTCGCCCCGATCAGTTGCGTCAGGCGCTGCGGGTTATTGAAGTAGATGGGGTTCGACGGTTTCATTTCCGAACAGCGTTTTTTCTTCCAGGTCAGCTTCTTCAAACTCGACATCCTCGATGTCGAGCGTCTCTTGACGGTATTTCGCTATCAGCGACTTCACCACTTCCTCAAGGTTCTCGATGGGCTTGATGCCCAGCACTGTCGGGTCTGACGTTGCGGTGAATGGCTGGACCACGATATCCTCATAGGGGATGACCTGCTCATCTTCCAGGTCAACGCGATTGAACTTCGCATAGGATGCCGCTGCCCTTTCCATTGTTTTCGTATCGTGGCGGCGCTTCGCCTGTTCGTATGTCTCGAGCAGCATCTGGTTAGCCTTCCAGCGATGCCACTCGCGGCTGGAGCTTTGGAGGGCGGGCAGGAGCTGCTTGATAACTGCGAGGTCGGCATAGACGGCTCGTTCCGACATGCCGTGCCGAGCTACCATCGTATCGACGAAAGCCCTGTCGGGCTTGTCGGGATTGGCGAGCGTCCATTGGTATTCGTCACGAATACGCATGAGCGCACTGACCGTTTTGCTATCAAACCGCTGTTCGAGGTCGGACTGCGGTGTGAACAGGTCAGTGCGGGCAACATCTATGATCCTGGGCGGTGGCATTACTCATCATCCTCCATTTCTATGAGGGCGAGTCTCGCATTTTCCAATGCGAGTGGCGAGCCCACCTGCGCCAGTTGGATCTCCTGCTTGCGGAGTTCCACCTTGCGCGACACTTTTCCCTTCTGGTATGCGTTATGAGCAGGGCTGCCCACGATACCGATGTCTCGCCTCAATTCCTCAGGCGTAGTTCCGAGGATGAGGGCGATGTCCGTGATGGTGAGGTATAGTCCAGCCATCACCTCAATTTGCTGCAATTCTTTGTCTGTATAGGTCATGTAGCGGGATTGAGTGGTTCTTGATAAGCGACTGCACCTGTGCAAACAGTGTGCGGAAAATAGCGAGGTCAGATGAGACGAAGGCGCATTCCTGGCGGTTGCCTCGAGTCAGGTTCTGGCTCGTGACTACCGCCGCGACTTCGCCCTTCTCGCTTTTTACGAGGAGCAGCTTGCTGTGGTTGTCTGCGAGGTAAGTCGAAGATACTACCTGGCAGATGAACGGCCACAGCTTGATGGTTTTGTTCGTTGCTTTGTGGTCGAGTATAAGATTATACTCGAGCACATTCTGTTGCTTCTGAATGAAGTACAGGCGACGAACAAACTCCTCCGAGATAGAGAACGATGTCTGCCAGACGCGGGATGGGCCGAGTTGCTCGAGGATCCATTCCAAGATGTCTGCGACCTGCAGCTCGTTAGTAAGATACGCTTGCGTCTCTTTGCTAGCGAGAGGCAGGAGATAGTTCTCTATGTTTACACCTCTTTTCATGCTCTAGTTTCTAGTCCTTAGTCCTTAGCAGGAATCACCCCGAGTTCAACAAGTTCGCTGGTGAGTTTCTCCGTAGGAGAGCTCACCTTAGCGTAGGCAGCGGCGAGCTGTTCTCGCAGCTGTTCGTTGGGCTGGGCCCTGTATTTCGCTTTGTTGAAGTTGATGAACGCCAGGGCACGACGGTTTTCCTGTCGGGAGTCCAGCTTCTCTATCGTTTCGGAGGTCTTGATGTCGAAGCCATCATAGGCAGCCCAGTTATCCCTGTACTGCTTATCCAGCTTGATCAGCTCCTTGAGGAACGGGTATTTATCTGAGTCCTTGCAGGTGTAGCCAGGGCGTCCGCTTTGGATGATTCTCAGTTGGGCATGGAGGTCTCTCATGCGTTGCATGAGGGACTTGTTCTCCACGTAGAGCGCCTGGATGTCCTCCGGGAGGGCATCATGGTCCTCACGTTTGCCCTGCTTGAATTCATTGGCAGGGTTCTCCTGATGTGCAGCGAGAGAGCGTTTAGCAGCGATCTGCTGCACTTCATCTTCCATCTTCACCACCTGCTCGTGTGTCACCTGTTGGAGTCGCCACTGAAGTTGTTTATTCAGTTCATACTCCAGTTTTCCATGCAGCTTGGTGGGGTTGTGCAGGATATTGTTATACAGCACCTGGTTGCGGTTGATTTTGAGCAGCAGCATCGCCCCGGCGGGGATGTTGCGCTGCTCGCGCGGCGTTTCCAGCCAGAGCTTGATTTGTTGAGTGATTTTAGCGTCCATGTGTTTAGTTCAGTTTATTGTTTACTCCCGTGAAGAACACCAGATTTTTGCCGAGCGGTTGCAGCAGGCGCTTCATGCATGCCAGCGTGCTTCCCGTGGTGACAAAATCGTCGTAGACGATGACGTTCGGCTCTTTGGGCAGCACATTCAGTTCGAAAACAGTGTTTACCCGATGTTTCGATTGGCAGAACGCCACATCCTCATAGAAGGGGATGTCGAGCGTCTGTCCGATTCTCTCGCTGATCAGCGTAGCGAAATTCTTCTCTTTGTGGCGGCGTTTTGGAGACGTCACGACGCACCACTGTCCCAGTGAGAGGTTGTAGCCAACCATTTCCTTGATGACCGGGCAGATGCTGTCGGCGAAGAAGGCGACCATATCGGGGTCGCTTTTGATATCCGTGAGTGTTCTGCCCATGATTGACTTCTGCCATATCGAGATGAAGTTCACGTCTGAGCGGCGTGTCAGTCGCAGCTTATAGGAGAAATCGCAGCGAGCCTCGACCGATTCATCCCATGACTTGCGCTGCTGCACCGCGAACAGGTCTTTGACCTGTGGCGTGGCTTCTTCTTTTGTTTCTACCAAAAGCGAGGAGAGCTCTATGCTCTCCGGGCGATCATTCAAGATGCCGTCCCATAGGCTCCCCATCGCATTTGACTGGCAGAATTACTCTCCGTTGCCGGGTTCTTCGGGTTCGGAGTTCGACGGTGACACTTCGCCATCCTCCGTGGTCAGCGTACCGAGGTAGAATGGGGCGGCGATCTCATCCGTCACCTCCACCGATATGGTGGTGCTGGCGGGGTTCGTGCCCTGTCCCTGGTCCTGTGATACAGTGGTCAGTGTGCGCCACTTGTCGTTACCGAGGACGCGGAAGTTACCTTCCATATCCTCATAGACATAGATGTTATCGCTGTTGTTGAGGAAGCCAGCAGCAGCGGTAGCTTCGTCATCGATGCCATTGTGAACAAAGGTAGCCTTGTTCAGCTGGGTCTGGCTGGGCACTTCGCCCTGGGGCTCGCTGGTGACGGTCGACTTGTCGATGTTGATGTCAAGGTATTGCCACTTGGCACCTTCGGCAAGCTCGAACGAGCCATTGTACTTCGCGTCGGTCACACGGCCAAAGTCATCACGTGTCAGCGTGGGGTAAGCCACGATCAGGTTTTTGTTGCAGAAATACACCCTGCGACGGATGCCGGGGTACTGAGGCGCACCCTCGCACCAGTCGAGCGACTTCTGCAGTGAAGGACATTCTCTTTTAGCCATAGTAGTAAGCCTGTTTAAGTGAATAGATGCGAATTACTCAGCGAGCTTGATTACCTTGAGGAAGCGATAGTCGAAGGTGCGGAATCCAGCACCGAAGAACATCTTCGCATTCACCGTGAAGGTGTCGGCATCGAGGCGCAGCACCTCGAACTCCTCCTCATCGCTCACGCCGTCATAGCCATAGATGACGTTGCTCTTGGGAGCGACGAACATCATGTTCGAGCCAGCGAGGCCATCGAGCGGGGCAAACGTCATGCGGCGGTTGCTGCCCTCGACATAGTTCTGTTCATACTTGTCATTGTAGGGCACAGCGAGATGGGTGAGCAGGTAGCCCTCGTTGTACATGTCGACGATGGCGGGATCGCAATAGAGGAAGCGCTCCTGGCGACGGAGGCGGGCATCCAGCCCGAACTCGATTAATTTGACGGTGTCCACCACGTTGTTGACGGTGATCTCAGCGTCAAGTTGAACCAGGTTATGGTTAGCGACGGTCACCTTGCCAGCCGTGATGGCGGCGTTGATGCATGTCAGCAGACCGTTGAACAGGTCCATCGAGGTGTTACCGTTGTTGTTGCGCACAGCGACGGGAACCGCCAGGGCGAGTTTCTCGCCGGCGCTCTGCATGATGGTAGTGAGGATGAGCTTTGCCATCTCACTCTTGGCTTGTCCCATGCCGAGCACGTCAGCATTCTCACCGAGCATCGTCTGTACGTAGTCATTGGGCACAAAGTCATGGATCATGCTGCCAAAGAAGATTCCCAGCTCCTCGAACTTGATTGCTGTGGAGCCATCGCCTCTGCGGTTGGCGACGTAGGGATAGAACTGGGCTTCACTCTCTACTGTACCCAGGTACTGGTTCGTGCGGCAGCCGGGGAGGCCCGTCATGAACTTCGTGGTGTCCTTCATTGCGAGGACGGGCATCTTGAGAAATTCACGATGCCAGCGCTTGGCCGCCTCTTTCCAGACAGCCTCGTCGGGGGTCACATTGATAAGATGCAGGTTAGGCATAGTCGTTACTTTTTAATCTGGTCCAACATTTCCTGGGCACCCTTCACCTCGTTGCAGTAGTCCTGCAAGGGCGAGGTCTCCGAAGGAGCCTGGCCTTGATTAGTCACCTGCTGGGACTCCTCGGCGGGCTTTTTAGCCATCGCCTGGAGCTCAGCGTCTTTTGCCTCAAGCTGTGCTTTGAGGTCGTCGATGGTGGCGGTGTGCTGAGCGATGGTGGCCTTGTCAGCCTCAGCCTGGTCGTTCAGGTGTTTGAGGCGGTCATCGATATCTTTCAGCTGGTCACACGTCATCTCGACCGAGCCGCCCTCCTCGCACTCGAACGCAGCGAGTGCCAGCACGGCGGCGATGAAAGCGAAAGTTTTCTTCATCGTTGTAGTGTTAGCGGTTTGTTTGTTATTTGATTCGTTGGGATAGACTGAGCGCAAGAATTCCTTGAACTGGTGGAGCAGGGACTGCTTCTCATCGTCAACAGGCAGGTCAGGCATCGGTATGCCATGAGCTGCCATGAAGTCCACGACTTCTTCCGTCACTTTCGGCTTCACATCTTCCGGGTTGTCGGTGATCTCGTCGACGAAGCCCCATGCGAGGGCTTCTTCGGCGTTGAGCCAGCCACCGACCTTCATCAGTTCGAGCAGATCTTCCTTCTCCTTCTTGCATCGCTTGGCGTAGCCTTCAGCGATGTTCAAGTCAATCTTATCGAGGTCTTTCTTTGCCTGTTCACATTCTCCGATGAGCTGCTGCAGCTGGTCAGCGTTCAGCAGGTCCCACTTGAACACCATCTGGGAGCATTTATGCACCAGGTACATCGCGTTCGTGTCAATCGTGATGCGGGCAGCACCGAGCGAAGCGATGGTTGCAGCCGACGCATTCATGCCGACGTAGTGCACATGCACATTGCCGTGGCGCTTGAACGCCGCCGAGATTGACAATGCAGAGGCGACAGAGCCGCCCAGCGAGTCAATCAGCACGTTCACCTGCTCATCTTTGTGCTTATTGAGCACATAGTCCACGTAGTCGGCATCGAAGTTCCAGTAGCCGACGGTCCCTTTCAGGTGGAGGTGGTATCTATTCTTTGCCATAGCTATCAGTTATGAAAATCTTGACACAAAGATATTATCATGCGTGCGAGGGGCAAAAGACCTCAAAGCGCCTATTCTGCCACGGGAATGAGGGCAATTTTTGCTTTATGAGTGACTTTCACTGTCGCCACGGCAGGATCGCCGCCAGGCGTTCCTGTCGAGCGCGACACCTCCACTATCGGGTAATTTCTCTCCCTCGTTCCCATGAGCCACCATTGCCCGCTGGCGTCTTGTGCAGCCCAGGCGATATCCTCATCCATGGGCACCTCGTCCAGCGTCTTGAACTCCAGAGATGCAGAGCTTGCGAGCCCATTTTGCTCATAGGCACGCAATCCTTCAGCTTTTCCCTGGTCCACCAGCGTCAATTCCGTTCCCAACGATCCGAGTGCCACCGGCACGCCCGCGATATGCTTCTCTATGATATGCGGCGCCAGTTGTTCAGCTTTTATCCATTTCACCTTGATGATGCCCGGCATCATGTTACAATCAGAGTAGCTCATAATGGTTTGTTTGTCTTGTGCTTATTGTTACGGTTTGTTAGTTTTGCCATTTAAAATCTTGGTTAAAAGTCGTTAAATCTTACGTTTTCCCGACGGTTTCCCATTTCTATACGCCTTCCGCTGTCTCATGAACATCTGCCTGAGCGCTTCCCAGGAGCGCGGGTCATCCTCGATGCCGTTGCACTCCATCCACGCATAGATGGAGTCCGTAATCGGCAGCGAGAGTTTCTCGACCTTGTAGAGGTCATGCCAGAGCTTGACGCGCAGCCTCACCATGATGACATGGGTGAGGATCTTTTTCGCATTCTCATTCATGTAGCAGTATGTCGGCAGCGGCTTGCTCTTGAGCACAGGGATGACTACTGGGAATTCCCCTGGCTGTTGCAGTTCCGGGTGCTCGGGGTCGGGTTGAGGCTCCAGCCACATCTCAAACACGTCGATTTCTGCTCCTCCACGAGGGAAGCAGATCTCGCCCTGGCTGTTGCCATATTCATGAAGGCACCAGTCAGCGAGGTATTTCGGCAGTTTGAGATAGATGTTCACGATTTGTTTCTAGTCCTTAGTATTTTTGACATGCAAAGTTAAGAAAAACTAACCGATTATGTTAATAAATCGAGGAGTTATTAACATGATATATCAATCATGTTAACAAAAATGTCAAAAATGCACATGAATTACTCACGCGCACCCACGCTTTAGGGTGCGAAAAAGTTGTACAATTGTACGGAGCGAGGTCAAATTTCAATTTAAAACCTTGTACATGAGTACATTAGTGCCCGTACAAATTCCGTACTTTTCAAGAGCGCCGTACAGATGTACTGTACGTACAACAGCGCACTTTTCAAATCGTCAAATTTGTACGGCTCTAACTTGCTGATTTTCGGCAAGTTTTGGGTAGTCCGTACGAATGTACTAAGAATTTCCTCTTTAAATTGACTCTAAAAAAGAAAAAATATATAAAAATGGTAAATCGCCAACATTCAGCTACTTGCGGATTTACGAGGAGCGATTGAGGGCGATTTCCCCCCGATCCCCCTTCCTGTTTAGCCATTCTGGACGCTTGCACAGCTGTACTCTGCATGCAGAAAAAAAGAGGGGGTTCGGGGGATTGGATGCCCCAAAAAGCGGCGATCGTCTCCCGACGACCGCCGCCCGATTCACATCTTAACAGCCTTTTCGTGCTAGTATGATTTTTCCAGTGTTTTCATTGCTTCCTGAATGATTCCCAGGTCCTCGTAATTTTCGAGGTCCAGCCTTTCAATCTTCCATGTCACCTGTTTGTCTCTTATCTCCACGACCGCTGCTGGAGGCAGATCGGGATTGTCGAGCGACCAGACCTTTGACAGCGTGATAGATACTCTTTCATTCTCCAGCTCGACCGTTTTTCGTCTGAGCCCATCCTCGCAGATGATCATAGCTCACCTCCTTTCCTATATATATCTATTGCGCTCAGGCTGGCGAAGTGCAGGATCCACGCAGTGGTTCCTGCCGCAGCCTGGACGTTCAGCGACTCGTCGATCATCCACAAGATGACCGTCACGAGAGCGAGAGCGAGCAGAAAGATATTAGTTTTCGCTGATGTCAGCAACTGCAGCAGCGCCTTGACCGCTGCTGTGGTCATCGCCTCGACGGGCGAACTCTGATTGTTTAATGAAATCTCTTTCATACCATAGTGAGTTAAGCGGGGTGAAATATAAAAACGGCCACCCGTTCCGCTGCTTAACTCACCACGGTAGCCGCCGAAGCGTCTTGATGAACGGAAGGATAGCCGTAATTTTGTTGTCATCAGGGCGAAAAAATATCGCCCGACGTGTTGTGAGCGATGACCGACGCTCATGCGGCATGGACTGACCATAATGAGTTAAGCACTGCAAAGATAGTCAACATCTTTGAAGTGCGCAACAAAATCGGCAAAAAAAAGTTTCGGAAGTCAGCGTTTAATCACCATGCCGGTGACTGAGTAGCCACCATCAATCTTCTCGATGCGCAAGTTGATGATACCGTTGCCTCCCATTT
>Ga0326513_10000326_pt1 | contig 39538 bp, 63 predicted proteins | sample 2_2465_0518_D_FD_203654 | JGI IMG/M metagenome (GOLD analysis project Ga0326513, IMG submission 203654) | Bovine rumen microbial communities from UC Davis, California, United States - 2_2465_0518 | ecosystem: Host-associated > Mammals > Digestive system > Stomach > Rumen | place: USA... | reverse complement strand
GCCACGCCGCCGCGTGAGGCAATGTACTCGCGCAGCGCCTCGTGGCGCGTGCCGGTCATTGCTGCCGCCTGCGCAGCCGTCTCGACCTCGACGGCGATGTCGAGCGGGATCGACGTGATCAGCTTCGCGCCCTCCAGCGACAGATCGCGGATCGCTATCGCGACGGCGTCGCGCGTGTAGAGCGTTTTGAGCTTGTCGGCCATCTTCGCGCCGAGCTCGCGCCACATGATGGCATTCTGCGCGTCAGACATCTCCACGATCTTGAGCATCACATCCTGCGCCCAGGGCGCGAGCAGCTGCGCATACTCCTCCAGAGCATAGACGACGCTCGTGGCGTCGGCGCCGGTCGAGGTGATGCGCGCGACTTCTTTGGCAACCTGTTTGCAGCGCCGGCGCAGCTCGCGCTCGGTCGAGCGTCTGGGCTTAAATGGCATTGCTCAGCACCGCCGTCGCCGGAGGCGGAGACGCGCCCTCGGCCTCTTTGACGACGTCCTCAGTCACCGCCTGCCAGCGCGTCGTCAAAGCGCCGCGCAGCTGGAGCTCGCGCAGTGCCGTGGGCGCGTCGATCAGGCCGGCCGTGTACGCTGCCGTGACGCTGGCCGCGTCGGTGCTGGCCACGTTGGCACGGTCGATCTCGGTCAGCTGCCACAATGGCACAAAATTGAAGCTGACATCCGGCGGCATCGGCTCGCCGTACAGGTGCCGATAGACGATCTGCAGCAGCTTAGTCAGCGGCTCGCGCAGCTGCGCCTCCTGCCGGCGGAGGATGCCATCGTAGTAGGTCTTTGTGTCTGCCTCGCCGGTAGCGTTGAGGCCGGCCGGCGACTGACCGAAAAGTCGCGTCAGCGGAATGTCGGCCGCGCCGCTGAGCTGCTGGCCGAAGCTCAACAGCACCTGGTCGAGGCCGGCGAAGCTGTATGAGGTCGTCGCGAACTGATCGTCGGCGTCGAGCACCGTCATGCCCTCTGTGCTTTGCAGCGCGCGGATCATGCCGATGTTTTTGGCCAAAGCGATTTGCGCCGACTCCGGGCCGCCGAGGATCTGCCGCAGGCCCTTGATCTGGATCGTGCGCAGATATGCCTTGTCGATCAGGCTGGCCGCTCCGGCACTCGCCGTGTCAAAAGCGACAAGGCGATCGAGCAGGCGCTCGACGACCGACAGCCCCCACGACTGCTCCATCACCGCACGGCTGTGCGGCGCCTCGATACCGAGGAAACGCAGCAGACGGCTGTGATGCACGCGGACGTTAAAGCCGAGGCGCCCGCTGACCTGCGGCGCGCCGTACTGCGACGGATCCACGATCCGCCAGTAGACTGGCAGGCCGTAGCTCGGGCCGAGTGCCTGGATAGTCTGTGACCAGTCCGGCCACAGCTGCCAGCGGTCATAAGTCATGAGCCCGCGAAAGCTGCCGCGCGTGATCGTGTCCAGCCGCAGCGGCTCGGCCACGTCCTGCCCCTCGATCATGATCAGAGACGCCGCACCGCCGAAAAGTCGCGCCCACGTGAGCGCGCTCTGCAGCGCCGTCCAGATCTTGAGTCGAGAGAGAGCACTGTCGATCAGCTCGATGCGCTTGGGCACGGAATCGCCTGTGATGGCGATGCCGGATCTGATCATGTCCTCCGGGATCGCACCGACAATTTTGCCGACGATCCAGCTCTGGCAGTACATATCAACGAGCACCTGCCACGTTTGCGTGAGCATCTGCATGGGCTTATACTCCGTTGCGCTCTGCAAGTTGGGCGCCCCCAACCCGATGCGGCTCATAAAGTTAACGAAATCGTCTGCCTTGGCTGTGCCCTTGGCTGCAGGCGCGGCCGGCTGCGTCGTTGGTCTATTATGTTTTTTACGCATTGGTCTCACCTGCCTCCAAAAGCGTCGAGCATCTGCGCGACGGGATCGCCGCCGCGGATCAACCGCGATAGTGCGTATCTCAGCGCGTCGATGCAGTGATTGTCTTTGTCCACGATCCGCGGCAGGATCTCCTCCGTCCGCGGGTCAATCTTGTATGAATAGCTGCCGAACTCGTGCGCGGTATGCTTGCAGCGCTCGTGAATCACGATGCGCCGAAAGCTGCGCAGGTAGGCAATGCCATCCTCGATGCTGCCGGTCCACTTTTCGGCGGGCGCGATGTTAAAACCGCGCTGCGCGACATAGCTGATCGTTTCCGGCCGGGCCGAGTCGGCGTAGATCGGCCAGCGCCGGCTCTCAGGGATCTCATCGAACATGCTGCGGCCGGCGTCACCGGGCTTGCGTGCCAAGTCATCAATGTCAACCTGCACGCCATAGGCCTCCTGGTCGATGTACAGCGTGTCGGCCAGGATGAAACACCGGACAAGCACCGAGGGATCGCGCGAGAATCCCCAGTCAGCACCGAAATAAAAACGCGCATCGCGAGGCGTCTCGAATGCGCGCACTTCAAACTTGTTTTTAAAAATGAGCGCGTCGGTCATTGTGACGCACTCACCGAGCCAGACGTGACGATAGCCCTCGGGATCGACCTCGAGCATGTACCGCCGCTCAGCCTCGAGCGCCGCCGGAAAAAACGGGTTGCGGTCGTAGTTGACCTGCTCGACAATGCTGTCCGGCCGCGGATGAAGCACGAAGTCGTATGTCGGGTCGTCCACGCGCTGAGGATTAAAACTGATCCAGATCTCAGAGCCGTCTTTTCGGATCGTCGGCAGCAGTACCGCCCACGACTCGGCGCTGACGTTGTGAGCCTCCTCGACCCAGCAGCGGTCGATGCCCTCCTTGCTCTTGATCTCCTGTACGTTGTGATGCAAACCGGAAAAAATAAACTCCGAGTTGTTGCGGCCGGTAATGCGGTCTTTTGTGATGGTATAAAAGCCGCTCCAGCCGCAGCGCTCAATCACATCACAGAGCAGCTTATGCACCGAGTCCGCGATGCTGTTTTGGTACTCGCGAGCGCACAGCACGCGCAGCGGCCGCTGCATCCCCTGGATCAGCAGCGCCGTCGCGAATGCCCACGACTTACCACCGCCGCGGCCGCCATAGTAGACCTTATAGCGTGTCGGCAAAAAGAGCCCCTTGTATGCTGCCGGGATCTCGACCGTGCAGCTACTCAACGAACTCCACCTTGACCGACTCGATCAGCGGCGCGCCGTCGCGGCCGGTGATCTCCTGCCGCTCCACAAAGTCAGCCTCTGATTTGCCGAGCAACTCGGCGGCCTTGAGCCGATCGCGCATCATCTGCTCCTTGTCGCGCATCACCGAGCTCCAGAACTGCTGCCGCTCCGCCCTGCTGGCGATCAGCGGCGTGCTGCGGATCGTCTCGCGAGCCTTGATCTCCGCGAGAATGTAGGGCTTTGTTAGGTTTTCACGCCCCATGAAGCGGGCTGTCTTTTCGCTGTACCCTGCAGCGATGGCCGCCTGCGTAGCGTTGCCATCATATGCCTCGACAAATCGCCGCTGTCTTGTGGTCAGTTTGTCGCCTTTAGCGCGCGCCATCGCTCTCACCCTCTCGTGAATAAAATATGTGCATAAAACAAGAGAGAGCCCGCAGGGGCTCTCTCTCATCTCAAGGAGGTCGATCTGTCAGTCCGTTGTCATGCGGGCAGGGGCCGCTCTTGCCTGAACATTTCGATGCTATCACGATATCACAGATTTGATAAATAGCAAGACTGTTATCATGCTCATATCATGAGCGTAAACATGTTTATATCGTGCTCATAGTATTTAAAAAAGGCCTTGCAAATATCACTATCATGCTAGGAAATGGCGCGCTATTTCTTGCATTTCCGAATTTTAAGCGTCCTCGCAAAAAAAAGACAATACCCTTTTTACAATAATCATGAAACCACGTTGTATCAGTACGCGCAGGAAGTAGGAGCACTACCGAAGATGGCCCCCCCCGCATAACTTCATCATACGCTTTTTTTACCCATGCGCCAATCTGCCGGCCATACGGCGGATTTAGCCAAACATTTCCCGTCCAAGCCTGCTCAAGACCATTTTCAGCGGCCGTAAAATAATGTAAACATTTAGCATTATCTTTAGAGGCCGCCGCATCTAAGTCAAATTTAAATACATCATTTAGACTATTAAAAAGATCTTGAGGTGTCGCCCAGTTGTCGGACGCGCTGGAGTACATGACAGCGGAAACCATTTAACTCAGCGCCGCCCGCGCGATACGCCTGGGCACCATGTGCCGCCATCTCACGACCGTCGCGATGCTCACGCCGGCCTTGTCAGCGATCAGGCGCAGCGTCCCGCCGTCGCCGCGCCACTGGTCGCCCGTACTGACGTGGATCACGTGCAGCCGATAAACCGCCCACTGCAACGGATACATCTCCCTGATCTCCTGCGTCGCTGCGACGATCCGCGCCCAGCCGACCGCCTCGATCGGCTCCGTCAGCGCCAGCACCTGCGCTACCGTCGAGGTGACGTGCTCGCCGCCGGAAGCGCCGCCGGGCATGCCGACTTCCGCCGCCGGCGTCCATGTCGCCGCCGCCGTCAGCTCGTCATGACTCGGCTGCGGAGCATCGCCCGCGAGGGCAGACAGCCCCCGCGGACATCTCCGCGCGATCAGGTCGATCGACCGCGCCAGGTTAGTGATCGTTACTGACATTCGTCGGCCTCCGGCCAGTACATGATCTGGTACTCTCTTGCTCTGGCTATATCGGTAATCAGTTTAATATACCCGCGCTTTTCCAACTCTTTTAAAGTCTCTCGCGTCCAATACTCAGTCAGTCCGCTGCATCGAGCCATAATCTTTTGAGTAGGTGCTACGACGCGCCCTGAGTTATCTGCATACATGCATAAAACACTGAGCAGCACTTTTTCTGCCGGTTTTAACTCCATATCAGTAATAATGCGCTTTGGAATATTAACAAATTCCATCACTCATCCTCCTCTCGCGTCATGACCATGATCCTCGTCCGGTCCAATTTCGGCAGCGCCTCACGCCGCACGACCAGCTCGGTAATCTGGCTGTCGTCCTTGATGATCCCCGCCATTTGCAAACAGTCCTGCACCGCCTTGACGCGGTTGTCCAGGTCCCATCTCCGCCGCGTGCGCGACGTCATAATGATATGCAGCGCCACCGGGCCGAGATACGGACCGACGCAGCGCCGTGCCGGCAGCATCTCTCGCTGGGCGCGCATCTCCGCCGCCGTGGCTTCCTGGTAAGCAGCCCCTTCTGAAGTCTTGTACCGATGCCGACCGCCGGTCCGGTAGAGATGATTGACCGTCGGCGGCAGGCCGTCCAGCGTGATGCTGAGCAGGTAGCTCATGCATGAGCCTCCAGCAGCTCGGGGTTGTCGTAGATGTTGCCGATAACGTAAATCGTAGCATCCATGTGTATCATGCAATAGCTCAGTCCGTTACATTCGCCACACCACGACATTGATTCTGGCACGAGATCAAATGCGGGATAATCCTCGTCGTTCATATAACGCACGACATGCCGCGATTCTTCGTCGTCTTCTTTAACGACAACGATGTCGCCCTCGTAAATTTCCTTTCGGGCAGTATCAAGCAGCCCCGTGAACTGCCCGACGGATTTAGGGTGAACAGGCTCTCCGCAAACGCTGATATATGCTTTCAGTTTGCCGTCCGGCATATACATTCGATTATGTCTTAAATCGCCATATACCCAACTTCTGCAAAGATTCATCCCCCGAAACTTGATCTCACGCATCGCCGTCACCCTTCTGAATTTCACGTTTTAATGCGTTAATTAAATCTGTCGCATCTTGTAGAGTTAAAAATATCTCATCCCTCGTAAGCCCTCTATCTATCAAAATTGCTATATATCTCTCTTCGCCTTGCGTTACAGACAAAACTCCCCCATGCCCTCCGCCGCGATTAACAAGGTAAAAATCGGTTAAAAAATCACGCATCGCCGCGCACCCCCAAATCCTCAAGTTCCCGTTTTTTGTACTCTTTGTTCCACGCCTGTAGGAACTCCATCAGACTATCCTTATCGCCGAGCCGCATAGCAATATAAAACAACAATCCTTCGATAAAGCTGATGTGTTCGAGATTATCAATCATCGCCGTCACTTAAATCGCTCTCATGGAAACGGATGATTCCGCAATAGCCGTAGCCGTAGCCGTCGGCAACGGCATCTATATACCAAGCGCAACTTTTACCTAAACAGGGGACGGAATACGGTTGTCTACCCGACATAATTGGGCACGTATATTTTTTTGCTTCGTCAGTTTTAATCAGCATCGCCATTCACCTCCGCGCGGCGGTTCCACGCCGCCCACGCCTCGTCTTCAGTTTTATAAACCCCAGTCATCGATTCGCATTTTTCGCACATCACATAAAAAACCAACTCTTCTGTTTGTAAATATCCGCATATATCTGTACTCCCGCAAAACGGGCACGGCTTCAGCTTTTCAGACATCGTTATCAATCATCCTCCATTTCAAGCTTGGCATCGACCCACAACCTCACATGCTTGTCAAAATTAATCTCAAGCCGTTCGCAAATATCCCGAAAAGTCGAGATATGCGGTAAGACCATGCCGGTCTCAAAGCGCCACAGCTGGCTTTTGTGGAGGCCGAGATACTGCGCCATGTCGGCCTGGCGGATCCCTTTGGCTAGTCGAGCGCCTCGGATCAGGCGGCCGAGCTCGTCGGGCTTCTCAAGCATCCGTCCCTCCGCACTTGCCGATGATCTCCGCCAGCTTGACCATGGCGGCCTCCTTGTCGCTAAAGATCTGGTGATTGTAGACGTAGCTGATAGGCTTGCCATCCTCACCGATGATGTCCGTAAAGACGATGATCAGCCAGTCAGTTTCGGACACACCTTTGTGCTCCTGTGCCTCAATGCTCACGATCCGACGCGTCGAGATGCAGACGCCGGGGATGACTTCCAAAAAAGCTCTCATTTTTTCGACCTCCTCGTCGAGTTCATTTTTCACCCCGTTACTAGCGAAACACCATGCCTCTCTCTTAAGAGAGAGAGGGCATGTGTTTCGGCTTTAGTAACTTACGGGCAAAATTTGAAGTTCACTTTTTGCGCGTGTTTCGCTTTGTTTCGCCGTTTGCAAATGCTGATGTTTACCGCACTCTCATCAATGTGTGAGAGTTGCGCATGTGTTGCGTTTTGTTTCGGTTCATTTTTTGGCATCAAGTTTCGCACTTTAGGGCGAAACATTCCCAAGTGTTTCGGTAGATTTATTGCTTGTTTCGACCTTTCAAATCAGTTATCAGCAGCTTTTGCCGCATTTCGGCCAGATCTCCGTCCAGATAAAAGCGCAGATTTTGAGCACGAATTTCGCCGCTCTCGATCAGCTGTTTTTTAGCTCTCGAAAATAACGACCGCGTCGCATCTGCCGTCTCGTCCTCGTCGCCGAGAGCTCTAAACGCCTCGCGCCAGTCGTCAGGATCAACGCCGCCGAAGCTGCCGTCGGCGTTGATGTGTCCTTTTGTCCTGGCCGCCTGCTCATAGGCATCCATGCCGCGCTGCGCCGCCTTGCTGCGTTTTTTCGGCTCCGTCCGCTCTCCGAGGTCCGCCGGCTCCAGCACGACCGACGTGACCGGATCGCCGTCGTCGTCATACCATCCCGGCACAGTCGTCTGCACCTTGTCAAAACACAACGGCGGCGGCGCCTCCGCGTCTTTGCTTTTAGTCTGTGTGACTTTGATCGCGCCGCCGGCAACGGCCTCCACGAGCAGCTCCACGTCCATCGCGCCCTTAAAAGCGCTTGAGCCGCGCGCGCGTGTCCGCGCGTCCGAGCTGACGCCCGTGTGATGCACAATCAAAACGCTGCATCGGTACTGCTGCATGAGTCTGCCGCAGGCGTCGATCAACGATCTCGCGTCGTCGGCCTTGTTCTCATCACCGAGTAAAAACCTATTGAGAGTGTCCACGACGATCAGCACCGGCGACGTCTCGTAGTCGTTGATCTCGCGCACAACGCGGTTGTACCCCTCGGCCGTGTTGAGATCGCAGGCTGACTCGCTGACGTAGATGTCGTCGACGTCGCGGCCGCGCTCGTGCACCCAGGCAGCGATACGAGCTTTGAGGCCGTAGTGCCCTTCGCCGGCGAGATAGACCACTGGGCCGGACTTGACGCGATGCCCGTGCCAGTCCGTCATGCCGGAGGCGATCGTCAGCGCCAGATCGAGTACGAAAAACGTCTTGCCCGCGCCGCTCTCGCCGAAACACATCATCATGGCATTGGCCTGCACCCAGCCCTTGATCAGCCATTTGATCGGGTCGGGCCTTTTATAAAAGTCGCGTCCCTTGATCAGCCACGGCCGCCGCTGCGTGAGCAGCGCCGCGAGGTCACGCCCGCGCTGGGCGTAGTCGTTAGCGTCGCCCTCTTCCGGCGGCACGATCACGCGCGCGCCGCTGAGTGCTGCTGCCTCGTGCGCTTTTTCCTGCCCCACGCCGTTGGCGTCGTTGTCGGCGACGATCACCAGATCGCCGTCCGGCAGCTGCGTGCGGATCCACGGCGCCACCTTGAGTAAATTGCCGGCGTTGAGCGCCACAACCACCGCCGCGCCCGTCGCCTCCGCGATGCTGGCGCCCGTGGCGTAGCCCTCGCAGATGTACAGCGTGCGGCTCTCGCGCTGCATCGCCGGGATCATGTAGTAGCCGGCCACAACCTCGCCGCCGGAATGGAAGCATTTGCTCCCGTCGCCGTCGATGTACTGCAGCGACGTCAGCCGGTCGCCCACGTAGATCGGCATGACCAGCCGCCCGTCGGCCGTCTGATGCAGCCCGTGCGATTTAACGCCCTTGCGCGTCAGATACGGATGATCTGCTGCCGCGTCGGCTGTCGTCTGCCAGATGTGCGCAGCGCTCTGCGCCGCTGCCGCGTGCTGCCGCTTGGCCTCCTGCTCGCGTTCATACAGCACGCGCGCCTGGATCGCCTCGATCTCCTCGCGGTCGGCGTCGGTGAGCAGCTGTTCACCGCGCGCGTGCCACTTGATGCAGACATCACCGCGCCAGTTGCCAAAGGCGCCTGCCGGCAGCCGGTCGCCGAAAAGCTTATACCAGCCACTTCGCTGTCGCGCTTTGTCGCCGCGCACTTTAAAACGGTGCACGCGCCCATCGAGCTCCACGCTGTCAAGCTCGGCGCCGATGTCGGCGCTCAGGATCGCCTCAAGCGCCTGCTGCGCCGGCGGCGTCGTGTGCTGAGTCGTGTCGCTCCATCCCGTCGGCAGGATCGCCACCGCTGCTCACCTCCTCTTTGCTCCATGCCCGCTCCGTGATCCTTTGATAGCGCCCGTCACGGCGCCACATCACCGACGCCGGCGGCTGCGCCGTCATCATGATCGCCGCCAGCTGCGTCAGCTCGTCCTCGTCGCTGATGTGATCAAGCGACTCCGCCAGCGGATAGCGGTCGAGGATGCCGCTGCATCTCATGATCTCGCGCAGCGTTTTAAATGCCTTGCTCTGTGCATAGCCGCCATGCATCAGACATAGATACTCCCGCAGCGGCGGCGCGCTGAGGTCCCGCGTCTGATAGTCCACCACCAGCATCGGCACGCCGCTGGCACGGCTCCTGCTCTTGTACCACCACCACCCCCGCACGGGCGTCACGATGGGCGCGTCGCCCATGATGTCGCTCACGCCGTCCAGAGCCAGCTCGCTCCGGTCCGGCTCTTTGCGCTCCGGCGCCGGCCACTCATAGCCGCACGCCGGACAGACCCGCGTGCCCGCGGCGACGATCTCGCCGCACTGCGGACACTCCTTTGTGATCACCTTGTTGGTGTGCTTTTTGCTCGGCGGCTCGACGGCCGTGATCGGGCCGTGCCGCGCCACGTTGCCGGCAAAGTCGAGCACGAGGCAGTCCTGCGCGCGGTCCGCGCTTTTGAGCCTCATGCCGCGGCCGGCCATCTGCACATAAAGTCCCGGCGACAGCGTTGGCCTGCAGAACGCGATCAAGTCAGTGTCCGGCGCGTCAAAGCCGGTCGTCAGAACGTTGGCATTAGTCAGCGCCGTGATCTCGCCGCATTTGTACGCATCGAGGATCGCCGCCCGCTCGTCTTTGGGCGTTTTTCCCGTGACCACTTCGGCGGCGATGCCCTGCGCCCGCAGCGCGTCGCGCATGTGCTCGGCATGATTAACGCCGGTGCAGAACACCAGCCACGAGCGCCGGCCGTCTGCGCGGGCGACGATCTCGCGCGCGATCGAGGCATTGGCGTCGTCAGTGTCGACGGCCGCCGCCAGCTCGCTCTCGATGTACTCGCCGCCCCGCGTGTGCACGTCGCTGATGTCCAGCTCTGCCTGCGTCAGTTTTGACCGCAGCGGCGCCAAGAATCCCCGGTTGACCAGCTCGGTGATCGTCACCGGCTCGACGATGCCGGAAAAAAGCGCCTCGTCGCCGTCGGTGATCATCCCGTGCCCCAGCCGGTACGGCGTCGCCGTCAGGCCGATCACTCGCGGCCCGTGCCCGTCGTCGTCGATGAGGTCGTCCAGCAGCCGGCGATAGATGCCGACGGCGCGCGAGTTGATCAAGTGCGCCTCGTCAACGATGACCACGTCCACCGGCGCAAGCTCTGCCGCCCGCCGATACACCGACTGAATGCCGGCCACGGTGATGCGCTCGATCCGGCGCAAGCCCAGGCCCGCCGAGTAGACGCCGATCGGCGCCTCCGGCCATGCTTTGATGATCTTGTCGGCGTCCTGCTGCAGCAGTTCCTTGACGTGCGACAGCACGAGGATGCGGCGCGTCTCCGGCCAGCGGTGCAGCATATCCTCGCACAGCGCGGCGATGATCCAGCTTTTGCCGCTGCCGGTCGGCGCGACGATGCACGGATTGCCCTGATGGCTCGCCATCCACTCATACGTCATCGTGATGGCGCGCTCTTGATAGTCACGCAGCCCGGCGATCAAAATGGGCACCCGCTCTGATTGGGATCGGGCACGCGCTTGCCGGCGAGCAGATCCCGCGACGTGATCGCCATCTCGCTGCTGCCGTTGAGTACGTCATGACCGTCGATCTCATACACCGCGCATCGCCCCTGCTCGGCGCCGCCTTTAAACGTCCACAGCACGAGGTCAGGATGCAGCACATGCGACGGGCAGCCGGCGAGCTGAGCGTCGTAGCTGAGCGGACCGCGCCACAGCGCGCACGTCCAGCAGCCGTCCTGTCCCGGCGTCACGTGGGCGCATGTTCGGCAGTTGACCTCCTGCGTCAGGTGCGACTCGTGGCAAAAGCTCCAGCAGCCGCACAACTTGCACTGGTACCACGCCGGATCCGTCGAGATCGGCGGCGGCATCCGCTCCGTCAGCGCGATGCGCGCGCCGCGGTCGATGATCTGCCGCGCGATCTCTGGCTGATACTCGACGCGCTCGGTGTAGAGCCGGTCGTCGTCCTTGCACACGGCAACATACAGTGCCCGGTCGATACCCGTGCCGGCCATGTAGCACTGCATTTGACACCAGTGCCGGCGCTTGGCCTCATAGACGCCTTTTTTCTCTAACTCATCGAAAGAGCGTTTATTATGCGTTTTAAACTCAGCGATATGCCGCGCCTTGGGCGCTTCCGGCACGCCGCTCTCGATGATACCGTCGACGCTGCCGCCGACGTGAGGCGCAAGCTCCACGTGCATCTGCTCGCCGTCGGCGTCGGTATGATGGATCTCCACGCCGATCTTGCGCAGCCAGCCGACGATGGCAATCTCCTCCCGGTGCCCGCGCTCAAAGAGCCGCAGCATCCGGCCCGAGAAGTTCTCACGCACTGCCCACCGAAAAGACAGCCACAGATACCGCTCGCAGGGATGGCCGAGCAGCGAGGCCCCCAGATGGGGCCTCGGCTGCTCTCTGTGCTCCTCATACCATTGGTCGATCAATGCCGCCGTCGTGTGCAGCGGCTCAGGAATCGCGGCCATCTCATGCGACTATTTAAAAGCAAAGCCGCTGGCCTGCGCAGGCGCGCCGCCAAACGCGGCCGCAAAGCTGCCGCCGTCGGCCGGCATCGGCGCCGACATCGGGCTGGCTGCAGGGGCTGCCGCCGCTTCGGCCGGCTTGTACTTGCTGAGCCTGTTCTGGTCGTCATAGCGGCCGCTCTTGTCCTTTTCGATGCTGACGCGCGCTGCGACAGTGCGGCCGATCAGCTCGTCAGTGTCGCGCAGCGTGTCGAGTCCGACGGCGATCGCCAGCGCCTTGAGCTGTGAGCGTCCGATGCGCTCCGCCTCGGAGTTGCGGTTGTAGATGTTGAAGTTTTGAAACACTTTGCGCCCCTGGTAGCTGGGCGCGATGACCGTAAATTCGCCCTTGATATACTGCCCGGAGCCATCTTTGGTTTGCTTGAGCTCCGCCCCCGTCAGCTGAAAAACATACTCCCCGGCCGGGATCGGCGAGTAGCCGCCGTCGTCCGCCTTGACCTGCGCGAAATCAGAGATAAAAGCCGCATCAAGAATTGCCATAGTATGACCTCCTATTTTTTATCTTTAGGCTTAAGAGAAAAACTAATCTTGCCGGGCGTGCGCGTGATCGCCGCGCTGAACGCCTTGATGACTTCATCCGGCGCTGCGTCCCAGCCCTTTTTGTCAATTTCAGGTTTCCAGCGGAAAACGACATGCAAGGCGTCGGCTATGGCGCTGTGTCCGTTCGTTTTCTCAATGTCTCGCGCTGCGATTGCATTCAACTCGTCGACATCGATCTTGACGTTATCCCGCCGCGCGCACGTCACCTTATATCCGCAGATGTCGCTCGTCGTCGAGCCCGTCCACGACTCCGGCACGCCGATCGCCGCGGCGAGCTCCTCTTCGATTCTGAGGCGCGCCGCCTTGGCGCGCTCTTCGGCGGCCTTAGCGTCCGCCAGTTTGGTCACAATGATTGCCAGATCAGGCATTATCATCGTCCTCCTCTATAAAATGATATTGTTTAAGATAGTCGTTATATAGGGCTTCGGCGGTAAATTCGTCTAAAAGAGCACTTGTGGCCACTCCGTAACCATCGCTTTCTGAGGAATCGCGATAATATACTTTTACTTGAGCTCGGTGATCCACGACGTCTCCGCGGCCCCTATTCTGTTCTACTGTTATTTTAAAAACTGCGCTACCTCTCACAGCGGCGAGCTTTTCTGTTCTGAAATCATCTTTTCTATGTGGCCCATATTCAAACGCCGGAATCATTGCTGCGATCCTCCTGCAATCTTCTCAAACAGCGCGCCGAGGTCTGCCGGCTCCCATGCCGCCAGCCGGCTGGAGCGGTCCTTGGCCGTCCACATCGTATCCGGCACGCACATCAGCGCGCGGCCCGTGTTGCCGTCTTTGTCGGTGACGAGCCGCAGCGCCAGAACCTCGTCAAAAAAATACGGCAGCTGCTGCGTCAGAGTTTTGCCGGGCATCGACGGAGCAAAAAGTCGCGCGCCCGTGTCGCTCTCCGATTTGTCCATCTTGGCCGTAAAATAGACGTTTCGCCCCGGCAGATCGCGATACGCTCTGATGACCTTGCTCATCTGATCCGCCATCTCGCCATACGCTGCACGCCCGTCCTTGAGCGTCGCCTTTGCCTCTGACAGGCACACCTCCGCGATCTCGCTGATCGAGTCCAGGCAGATCGTCCGGTACTGTGCCGCCTCCTGGCTCTGGGCGATCCACGCGCCCACCTCCGACAGCTCGGCGAGACTGTGTATCTCCACATACGGGATATCCGTCCCCGCCAGCGAGAGCAGCCCCGCCTCGGCGCTCAGGATCAGCGGCGCCGGCACCGTGCGGATCAGCGTCGTCTTGCCGCTGCCTGCCTGACCGTAGACCAGCACTTTGACGCCGCTGCTGGCGATCGTCGCGGTGCTTTTTAAATTGATAGCCATTGTTAAGCCTCCTTGAGGTTTTTTAAGAATAAACAGAGTTCAGCGAGGTGCCGATTACAGGCGCGCTCCTCGTTGAGCTCAGTCTGCAATCTGTTGATAGTCGCCTGACGCTCATAAATGTTATGAGTGGCTGCAGAGAGTTGCTCGCTCATTGCATCAAGTTTATGATTCCGCTCGGCGAGCATTTCCTGCAGCTCCTCGACCGTCGGCGCTGCATCGTCTGCAGGCGCCTGCTCCGGCATCGTGATGACATTCGGATCGCCGGGCGCTGCGGTCGTGGTGAGCTGCTTAAACCACTCAAAAAACGCCTTTTTACCGTCACGGTCATGGAGCTGTTTTTGACTCAACAGAGCATCGAACAGATAGCACACTCCGCCACGCATGCAGTACAGCCGCTGCTTGATGCGCATCCTGGTGATAGCTGGTATATGGTCAATTAAATAATACATCTTCCCGCCCCAGCCGCTGCGTCCTTTGGGCTTGTTATATCCGACGCACTCGAGCACGCTCGTCACGTCGTAGTACGGCGTGCCATTGACGATCACGCCGCGCAGCGTGCGGTTTTTATAGTCGTAGCTAAACGGTGTCATTATTGCGCTCCTTCAGTGCGGCCCTCGCTTCGGCGAGCTGTTGTTTGAGGTCGTTTAGTTCTTGCTCCATCTTGACCTCGCAGTCGATGCGATTTTTTATACCGCGCTCGAGCCGTGCTACTTGCTCTTTGCATGTCAAGTAGCCGTTAAGCAGTGCCTCGAATGCGTCTGTTAAATACCTGTCAGTCAAGGTCGTTTCCATAGTCGGCCTCCTTGCCTCTTTAGATGTGATAATCTTTTAAATTTTTCAGGATCACGCCGATCTGCGCGAGCGCGCGCTGAGCCCGCGCAGCGACGTTGACGCTCTGGTACTTGTCGTCGTGCAGCCGCTCGACGTCGGCCAGATGATGCCGAGCCTCACCAAGCAGCCTGATCGCCTCCTCCAGCAGCTCACGCTGCGCCGGGCGGCTCATTCTCCTCGCTGGATCGCCCGCTCCGTCAGATAGCGCGCCACCTGCTCCTCCGTGCTCATGTGATCCGCCTCCTCTTTGTGGTATAATCTTTTTGCAGTTCTTTACCTTGAGGCTCTGGCCGTGACAGCGGTCAGGGCCTCGCTTTTTCTGCCGCCGCGCGGAGCTTGAGCCATGTATCAAGATCCTCGCCCAGCACCTCGGCCCAGGCTGTCAGCCGATTCTCGCGCAGCAGCCGGAATCCCAACTCCCACAACGCCACCGTCGTGGGGCAGATGTTCAGCTCTTTTGCGAGCTGCCGCTGCGTCAGACCGTGCAGCACCCGCGCAGCCTGCAGCTGTCTCCCGAAGTGCTCGAACGGGTAGTGATATTTGAGCTGCTTGCGCTGCACCCGCGCCGTGCTCTTCTCGATCTTATGCGACAGGCGCGATAGGCGCGCCATGTCCGGCGGAGCGTATCCGTACTCCGCCAGATCGATGCCGAGAGCGTCGGCGATCTGGCTCAGCCTCGTCGTCCACTTTAGCGGCGGCGTTATCTCATATTTTTGGATCACCTTGATACTGACGCCGGTGCCCTTGCTCAGATCCTTGCGCGACAGCCCAAGCTCTTGCCTGGCCGTGTACAAATCACTGCTCAGCACCTCAGCGATGTACGCTCTCCCGCAGTTGATCAGGTCGCTGCGCATCAGCGCCACCAGTCGCGATCGTCGTCGTTGTGCCGGTCGAGGTAATGATTAAGCACCGCGCACGAGACAAAAAAAAGACTGATGAAAAACACCGAAATTCCGAGCAGTATCCACCAGATCATGCGTTCTCACTCCCTTTAATCAGCTTATTGAGCGCCATGTTCAAAGACCGCAATTCAGACAAAACGCACTTGATCCGCGCGTTGACCAGCTCAGGCTTGACCGAAGGCATAGCAAAGACTTCTTGCTGGCACAGCAGCAGCTCCTTCGCAGCGGCTGTTAAACAGTTCTTGGCTTTTTCGCCAGGCCCCTGAGCAGCCCTTTTCATCCGAAGAACCTCTCCGCCCACGCCCAGAACCGCTCGCGCAAGGTCAGCCGATGCGCCGCCACGCGCACGCCGGCGACGTGCTCATACCGCGCTCTCGTTTTACTCATTACGACTCCTCCCTCCGCAGCACCTGCTTCATCATGGCCTGACTATTAAAGTATCTTTTAAGGATCTGCCCCGCCGCCCATGTCGGTGATGCCTGCATGCCCTTCGGCACCTCAGCGATGTGATCCGCGGCCCACATCAGCAGCTGAGCGTAGTGAGCGTCGCTCACCGCGATCTGCCTTTTAGCCATTGCGCCGTCTCCACCACGCCGCCAGCGACGAGCACACGCACGCCGACAGCAGCCCCCCCGCCAGACTCCACAGCACAACCTCACACATGATCTGCTCAGTCGTTACGTCCATCATTGTCGTCCTCCCTCATCTGTTCGATCCGATCCCTGACCTCCGCCGGCAGGTCGTCGTTGATGCTGATGATCTCCATCAGTGCCCGCTCGACATCAGCGCCGAGCTCAAACGGCTTGCGCTTACTCATGGAAAATGCCTCCTCTTATAGGACCTTTGCTCCCTTGATCGCCTCCGCGCGCCACGCCATCGTGGCGCCCTTGCCGCCGCCGATGTCCGGCGCAGGGATCCGTCCTGCGTACATCATCCGGCGCACCCACGACTCAGACCGTCCGTACCACTCGGCCACGTCCGAGAGTGACCAGTAGCCGGCCGGTGCTCTGCGCTGCGAGCGCTTCAGCCGTCGTGCTACCGCTTCGGCGATCCGCTCGACCAGGTTGTCCATCTCGGCGTCGCTCATTTGTGGCGCTCCGTGTCGCGCTCGTCGGCGATTGCTGTCAAGTAACGCTTGCCAGCCTCAACGATCAAAGTGTTGATACTGACTCCCTGTCGGACAGCCTCAGCTCTGATTGCGTCGTACAGCTCGACCGGCCAGCGTACCGTGTTGATAAAAACGCCCATCTAACCCCTCCCTTGTAACTGATTGCTTGCATGTAACTGTATAATAGCGCGCGACTTGCAATCTGTCAAGCGTCACAGTACAATATTTTTGATTGCTTGCTTGTAACTATCGCCCAACCCCGATAAAATACAGTAGGGAGGCGGTTTTGATGTTTTGCGATATGTTAAGAGAGTACCGCAAGCAAAAAGGCTACAGCCAGACGCAACTTGGCGCACGCATTGGCGTGACACGTCAGGCGATCAGCCGCTGGGAAAGCGGCGCCGACACGCCCAGCCTGGAGCGGATCGCCATGTTGGCAAGAGTGTTGGGCGTGTCTATCGACACTCTGGCCGGACGTCCTGCGCCGCTCACCTCTGACGTCCGCGTCGACCGCACCGCCCAGATGATCAACGTGCCGATCCTGTCGCGCGAGGTCGTCGCGTGCTGCGGACGAGGGCAGCCTGTGCTGGACATCACCAGCCCCGCCGAGCCGGGGATCCAGATCCCGCGCTCGCGGCTGCATCGCTATGACGACAGCCGCCCGCCCTATGCCATCTACGCCGACGGCGACTGCCTCGAGAGCGAGGGCATCGAACCCGGCGATCAGATCGTCATAAATCCGGCCGAAGAGCCAGCGCAAGGCGCCATCGCGCTGGTCTCGCTGTACGGAATGTTGTCGCTAAAATTTTTTTACCGTCTCGGCAATGGTGTGATTTGTTTGCGCTCTGATCGCGGCGATCAGCGGCTCACGCCCGAAGAGCAGGATGCGGCTGATTTTTTTGTCGTCGGCGTCCTCGTCGGCACGTTCAAGCCCCGGCCTCGGCCGCGGCCGTTTTGAGGAGGGATCAGCATGAGCTTTTTCAGACTCAACAAAAAGAGCGTTACCATCGCAGGCATCAACATCGGCAGCAAGGGCATCTATGGCAATACGCCGCTCGGGCGCGTCCGCCTCGACAGCGCCAGTACACCGCCGCCGCCTGATCCTCTGACGCTGCCCGACACACCGTGCCCCACACTGGAGCAGACGCGCCTGAGCACGGCGACGCGCGTCGCCTACATCCTCTGGACGGTGTTCCTCATGCTGCTGGCCTGCGCCGTCGGCTATTCCGCCGCCGCGCTGCCGGTGCCGATCGTCATGTGGCTGATCGCCCGAAAGCATCGCCGCACGAAATGGGAGTACAACGTCGCCAAATGGCGCGACTATCACAAGGCATAACTGCGCGAATTCGCGTATATTCAGAGACAAAAAAGAGCCCCCACGGCTGCGCGCCGTGAGGGCTTTTCTATTTAGTTGGTCAGATTTGGTAAAACTTTTCGAGCGCTGCCTGGATCACGGCGCGGCGGCTCTTCCGCCCGCGCTGCCGATCCATCCGCCGGACCAGCCACGCCGGCAGGTCCACCGTCAGGTGCACGAGCGGCGACGAGTCAAACGCCCTTTCAAGCGTGTCCTCGTCGCAATGCTCGCGGATCCACGCGGCAGCCTCGTCATCGGTCAGCAGCCGCAGCTCGCAGTGGGCGTCCTCTGAAAAAAATCGCCGCGACTTGGTACGGTACAGCGTCACGCTGCCGACTGTGGCGACGATCGTGGCGACTGCCGGATCACACCGGCAGCCGCCCAGCACGCGGCCAGTCATGAGCGAGCCGCCTCGATGCATTCGACCGGACGATCAGCCGGCCACGGGCGCCACTTCCGCGCCTGCGCGATGGTCTCGAGCTTGGCGACAGCCTCGGCCTCCGTCTTGTGCATGTAGTTGTCCTTGACGTTGTAGCGCTTGCGATGGCCGCTCGGCATCACGTAGCCGACCACCCACGTGCCGCCGTAGTCATCAGACCAGACCACAGTCATCGGCACCAGTGACGGCACTCCGTGAAGCGTAACTTTTGCCTCATACACCGGGATCGAGTTTTGCGTCATTTTTATGCCCTCCTTGAGTTTTGAGAGGTGACCTCTCTGATCTGATGAGAGTATAGCATAAACAAGCGTTTTGTGTCAAGCACAAAAAAGTGATTTTTGCAAAAAGTGTCGAGAGAAGTATCATTTTTTTCGCGAGCCCAGTATTTATCAGCATTGAGTCATCCATTCATAGGAAATAACTCAATAGTCAATGATAATCAAATTTAGTCACAGATAGACAAACACCGCTTTTTTTGATATTTTGAGAGCGCGGAGTTAATCCAAGATAGTCTTTTTTAGGCTCGAAAAGTATCAGACACAGTATCGGTGATACTGCGGGAGGTGATGCCGGTGTTGACAGATAAAATGATACGCGATTTAAAGCCGCGCGAGCGCGGCGAGTACATGGTTTGCGACGGTCAAGGGCTGTACATCCGTGTCGCGCCGAGCGGGAGAAAATCGTGGATCTACCGACGGCAGGGTAAAAGCTCGGCCAAAGTCCAGACACTGGGCGTCTGGCCGGCGATGTCAGTCTATGCTGCCCGCCTGGCACGTGATAAACTGTCTGACAAAATGGCGAGCCGCCCCGGTGAGCTCGTGACCTTTCGCGCGTTGGCAGAGCGATATCTCGACGCCGATCCGCGCCGGATTTCCACAGCTGCCAACGTGGCGCGTCTTGAGCACTGGCTTGAGCGATTTATTTATCCTGAGATCGGCGATGCCGACGTCACGACGATCACGGCGCCACGCGTCTACCATCTGGCTGCGGCAATTGAGCAGACCGGCCATGTCCATACCGCGCACCGAGTCGTCGGACTGATCGGGCAGGTGCTGCGCTACGGCATCCCGCTCGACCTCGTGCCACAGGGCGACATCACGCGCGATCTGCGCGACGCTCTGGGCAGCTCGCCGACTGTGTCCCGCGCCCATCTGGAGCGTCCCGCCGACGTCGGCGAGCTGATACGGCGCATCGAATCGCTCGGCTGGTGTATCAAATCGGCCGGCCTGCGCCTGTTGGCGTACACGTTCGTACGTCCCGGCGAACTTCGCGGCGCGACGTGGGACGAGATCGATCTCGACGCCGCAACGTGGCGCATACCTGCCGAGCGCATGAAAATGCGCCGGCCTCATATCGTCCCGCTAGCTCGGCAGACTGTCGAGCTCCTCCGCGATCTGCGCGACGGGTTGAGTGCCGGCTCTCCCTACGTGCTGCACGGTGTGCGCTCGCTGCTGCATCAGATCAATAAAACGTTGCTGACCAAGACCCTGCGCGTGCTTGGCTATCCCCCTGCGGAGATGAGCGCGCACGGGTTCCGCGCGACTGCCAGCACCCTGCTCAATGAAGCCGGATGGCCGCCGGATGCCATCGAGGCGCAGCTGGCGCACGCTGTCGGCGGTACAGTGCGCGCCGTCTATAATCACGCGCAATATCTGCCGGTGAGGCGCGTCATGATGCAGTGGTATGCAGATTACCTCGACGCATTGCGCGACGGCCAGCCTGTGCCGCCCATGCCGCCGCATTAGTTTTTTCGAAGGTATAAGAGTATCACCCAAGGCAAGTTTGCCCCCTTAGCGTCGATTCTCGCGGGACCTTTTATGTGACAACTGCATAAAAAAAAGACGCCCCGACGGTCAGACGACCGCCGAGGCGTTATTGTTAAATGGCGAGGATGATGGGACTCGAACCCACAATCGACGGATAGACAATCCGATGCTCTACGCATTGAGCTACATCCTCAAAACGGCTCGGCGAATATGTCACCACGCGGGACAATCTGCGCAGTGAGAGACACCGGGGACTGTTGATATTATTCTATCATGGATTATTGCGCCTGACAAGATAGCCGCCGCCGAAACCCAGCAGCAGGCCGAGGCCGAGCCCCTGCAGCTTGCCGCGCCGGACACGGCCGCGCCACGCGGACCGCTCGACGGCGATCTCGTGCTGCAGCTCAGCGAGCTGACGCCGGAGATCGGCCTGCTGGAGCCTGACCTCCTCGCGCAGGGCCTCAAGCGCCTGCTGCCGCACGTCGGCGACCTTTCGCGCCTCAGTCCAGCCGGCGATCGTGTCCCGCATCGCCGCGTCGGTTAAATAGTAGCCGGCCGCCGGCGCTGTCCATCCGGCGTGGATGCGCAGCGCGTCCGGCGCGTCACTTGCCCTCGCGCCAGTCGCGCAGCAGGCCAGCGAGCAGATCAGGCAGGCCGTCATCACTGACCGCCTGTACCTGTGTGCGTGTCTCATCGCGTGCTGCCTCCTCTCTCGCTCGTTCGGCATCGACAATAGCGTCGGCGCGCCTCTCGGCCACGTCGGCCGTCGTCCTGATCTCAGCGATCTTGTCGCCAACCTCATGCCGGCCGGCATCGACCCGCAGCAACCACCACAACAGCAGAGCAGCCAGCGCGGCGGCGACGATGTACGCCGCGCGCCCGTGATGCCGGACAGATGACTCGACGCGCTCGATGAGCCTGTCGAGTCTGTCGAGCCGATCAGTCATTTTTACCCCACCGTCCCTCACTTAATCTTTTTTGCAAGCCATCAAACGCCGCGCGGATCGTCTCTGGCAGCTCGGCCTCGACCACGTCGAACAACCTGCCGCCGCAGTAGCCGCACATGGCGATGATGATGGCGGACAGCTCGCGCGAGACTGAGAGCGCGTCGAGTCCCCACGCGACGAGAGCACCGACGCCGCTGGCCGAAAAAAGCCCCACCGCGAAGCGCTTAAAGTTAAAGCTCTCATCAACGTGAGCCCGTGCCGCGCGGATCGCGGCAAAAAACACCGCGACCAGCGCGCCGATCCCGCCGGTGATAGCGAGGTCGAACAATGTCTTATCCTGTCCCTCTCCTGGCATCGATCACACCCCCGGTCCGCGCCACAGCCTCAGATGGCCGTCCTCGGCGTGGTAGGCGTCGATATGTACAAAACTTTTGTACAAGCCCATGCCGCCAAGCTCGGGCAGGCATCCCTTGATGTAGCGACTCAGGATGGCGTTATAAACTGCCGTCGGCGACAGCGTCCGACAGTAAAAGTCCATCGCGAGCCCCTGCAAATGCTTACTTGTCGGTGAGCCGCCGACGCGAGCATTGTGCGAGACGCAGCGCGTCCCGCTGGTCACAATCATTGGCGTCTGCAGGATGGCGCGTACTCTTTCGGCAAGGTCGAGCAGCTGCGGACGGTGTACATACAGACCGCAGCCGCATCGGCAGGCCAGCTCAGCGCGCCGGAAGTGAGCAGACAGTCGGTCGCCGCTCATGGTCACATGCTCCACGTGATCGCGGCGAGGTCCTCGGCCGTATCCGCCGCATCGACCAGCTCGACCAGCTCTGCCTCACAGTCAAAACACGCCTGCACATGAGCACGGACTGCCTGCGCGACTGCAATGATTTCGGGCGCAGTGAGATGGATAAAGCCCGACGCGGTTTTCCAGTTCAACGAATACTCGTTGTCAAGCATTGCGGCGACTGCCGCGCCAGTGATAAGGGCTTGACTATCGCGCCCCGTGTCAATCGTTAAGCCATTGACCGTTACGCCCGCAATCTCCGCTTCATATCGTGCGGCGGCGATTTTTTCTTTTTTCTGAGCTTTTAGTTCAGCGAAAGATGGCACGGGGAGCGCCTCGACTTCAAAGTAATTTTCATGCTCGACAATCCATGCATGATTCGCGTTGCACCAATTCGCCGCTTCTGCGTAGCGTTCGACGTCTTGTGCTGGTAACGGGTTGTCAAATCGAGTCCCTATCATGCGTCGCCACCTCCTAAACAAAACGCTATATAATAAACGTTATCGACTGGACTTGTCGATGTCCCCAAATAAAAACCAGTCTTACTTATGCCGTAGGCCGCCAACGATGACGGGGTCGAACTCGGATGGAAGACGTAAATTCGCGACGGTGTTTTAGGAGGCGGGACCAAAAAGTTGACAAAATCGCTGCGGGAAACATTTGTTGCAGTACCCGCAAAACAGTACGGAACTTCAAGGCCGCGCCACGAAAACGATCCACTTGGGGTGAGTCTTAGTGTCGCTGAATTCGAGACAGAGGTCCGGGCTATAGCGTAGATATTCCCCGCGTCGCCCTCCGTGTCCTTGCCCCAGAGGGATATATAGCCCCCGTTTTCATTTTCTGTGCCACCTAGCAAGCGCAGAGCTGAATTCGTGACATTCCGTGAAATTGATTGACCCGATAAAGCTCCCCCAGAAAGCGGAAAATAGGTCGTAGGGACGCCGTCAAGCGCGATCTTGTCTGCCGCGCTCATCAACCCTGCCAGCGTTGCGGATGCTGTCGCTGATAACAATGCATTATATAATGTCGCAAGATCGCCGTTATCTAATGCATCAATCCCGTGGTTTTTAATAAGCTCGCCGATTACTGCGGCCATATTAGCCCCCTGCCGCCAAACTTTATTAGCCATCGCAGATGACGCCATGCCTGGCTGCACGCCGACGAACTGCTCGTGCGCTGCCGCGAAATCAGCTTGCGACATGACATTAGCGCCACCGCTCGAAGCAAAACCAATAAAATCGTTAGTTGCCATTTTATTCACCTCTATGCTGTACGGCGCCACATATAAACAGCTACATACGGTGGCAACAGGCTCATCGCAGAGCCGCCTCCGGTGTTGCCGATCGTCACGGTGTGAGTATGCGCGCCATTAGTCGCGACCGTCACTGTGTGCGTATGAGCACCGGCGCTGGCACTGCTGGCGTTGTGCACATGCGCGCCGGCGCTGGCTGTTGTGATCGTGTGAGTGTGTGTACCGCTGCTGGACGTTGCCCCAGTCCATGAGCGAGACGCATCCATAGTAAGATCATAAGCACCGCCAGGAGTAGCACCGTCGGCGCCGTTGCCACCTGTTGGTGCGGTCGTAAATGCACCACTTGTGACAACGTTGCCGGGGAAAGGCCCTTCGTCGCTTGTGCCAGCTCTCACCGTGCCTGTGATATTCATGGTCCCACGAGTGTGTGTATGCGCTCCGTTGCTCGCTGCCGTGCCGCTGTGCGTGTGAGCGCCGGCACTGGCTACGGAGATCGTGTGAGTATGCGCACCGGATGACGCCGTCGTCGCTGTATGAGTATGGCCTCCGGCCGACGCCGTGCTGCCGGTGTGCGAATGCGGGGGCAGCTCGGCCACAGTGATGGCGTGCGACGCAGCACCGCCCGTGCTACCGGCCGGATAGGCTGACGACGCCGAGAGCAAAAAGCGTCCCTGCACCGCAGTCCAGGTGCCAAAGCCCAGCAAACTGGCCGGATTCGTGTTGACGTTATACGACGTATAAAACGAGCCCACAGGGAAGACGCGCTGCAAAACGTCTGTCTTGGCGGCGTTGACGGCGCTCGTGATATTAGGCTGGATCAACGCCGCGACGGCCGCGGCGAAATTGGCCGCACGCGTGGCCGTGTCGCCGTTATCGAGCGCATCGTAGCCGCGGGCGACCATAAAGCTGCCGATCGCGGCAGCCATCGCGCTGCCCTGCCGCAACGCGCGATTGTTGAGCTCAGCGCGCGCGATGCCGGACTGCTGGCCGGCCGTGCGCTCCACATCGGCGAGGTAGTCCGCTAGGCTCTCGACGTAGGCTGCAGAGCTTGTCGCGAACTCATAAAAATCATTTGTTGGCATTGTTGTCACCTCTTACATGATGATCTCAGAGCCCCAGCTGGCCTCGTCCCAGCCGCCGATCGTCGGGCTGTCGGCGTCAAATCCAAAGATGCGGTCGTCGCTGACGATGTACTCGCGCAGCCGCACGCCCTCCGGCTTAAGCGGGATACGTCCAGACGTCAAGATGTACAGCAGCACGTCGTTGATTGCGATGCCCTGCAGGCCGATCGTGATGCTCATATCCTGATGATCAACGAGCGCCAGCGTCGACGTATCGCCGAAACTGTCGTCCCAGATGGCCTCGATGGTCTCGCGCGTGCCGTCCCAGTTGTTGCTCGCGATCTTGGCATACAAGACGAGCCGGTACACGTCATCGGCGAGTGCGATCACGCCCGTACTCGGATCGTATTTGCCTTGCCAGTAGCCTTGCCCCCACCCCGTCGCTACAACGTCGTCCCACGAAAAATACACACCGACGAGAGGCTGCTCCACGTAACGCGTCGCGCCGATCCACTCACCCACCTGGTCGAGCTGCGTGCCGATCGCCGTGTCGATATCCCATGCCGAAAGCATCGACGTGTCGACCATGCCGACCGTCAGCACCAGCGGAGCCACAGCGGCCGCCGTAACTCCGCAAAACTTCGGGCGACTGCGGTGCTGGCTCGTTATCAGGTCGATGTAATCGCTGAGCGTCATGCTCATGACGTGACCACCGTGATGTTGTCCGTGTCGCAGGTGGCGAGCCCGTTAAAAGGGATCACGAGATTGGACGCACTCTGCGAGCCGCCGACGACACCGATCGTGACGCTGTTGACGTCGTAGGCAGGACCGGCCGTGATCGCTGCAGCTGTCGTGCGGGCGATGCTGACATCTGCACCGATCGCCAGATCGTTGATATACTGGGCGACTGCTGCCTTGATGGCCTCCCCAGTAGCGGCCAGGTATCCTGCCTCCGGCGTGATGGTGACCGTGACCGCCACGGCCGTGACCGTGGGCCGATAAAAATTAATCGTCGTCGCGATGCCGTTGCTGTCGACGATAACCTCTGACGTGGTGCCGTAGGTGCCACACCCTGGCGTTTTTTTTAGCCAGATCGCTTGCGCGATGTCCGTCGCCGAGCCCCCCTGCGCCACGACGCTGATGCTGTGCGCGGGAAGGCCGTTGGAGTCGGCCGTGTTGGTGTCGTTTTCGTAAATCGTCGCTTTGCTGACGCCGTCCACGCTCAGCACTGCGCCGAGCGTCCCCTCGAGGATCGTCGCCGACGGCAGCGCCACGCTGTACGCCTGCCGCAGGCGGAGGGCGGCGTCCGTTTCAGTCGCCGCGCCGACTGTAGCGGCTGCGGCATTGGTCACCGTCTGCCAGCCGCGCGTCGGCGTCATGATCTGCGTGATCTGCCCCCCCTGCGCGGTGATTTCGCCCTCGTCCTGTGCCGTCGCTGTGACGACGATCTGGCCGCTTGACGGGATCACGACCGTCTCGGGCAGATCCCATTTTTGCCCGGACACATCGGCGATGATGCCGTTGGTGATGGTCGTGCCTGCCGTGCCTGTAATCGTCACGTCGGCCGAGCTGTAGCTGCCCGCCTGCCGGCGGATGCCGTTGATCTTGACTACGCGGCTGAGCGTCTCGCCAGATGCAGTCGACGGGCTAAAACCTTGATACACCTGCTCCATTGCTTGATACGTGTCAAGCAGCGCCAGGGCAAAAACAGCGATCAGCTGCCCGTCCTGACTGTCCGGCTCGAGATAGATGTCAGAGCCGTAGATCCCCCGCCACGCCGACTCAAGCGTGGTCTTGATATCTGCATACTCCGGGACGTGCAGCCCGGTGTCGTCGATGTACGGCGTCAGCGCCGCCGCCATCGTCTCAATCGCATCAATTGTGAGCGCCATCAGATCACCCCCTCGATCTGCGTCTCTCCGTAGACGGTATCGACCGTCGCCGTCACCGTCAGCGCCCGCGCGTCGCCGTCATAATCGGCGGCGAAGTCGCTCACCTCGGTGACGCCCTCAGTGCCGGCGACGCGCATCCGGATCGCCGGGCCGGCCGACTGCCGGCGATGAGCGCCGAGCACCTGCGAGCTGTACGGCGTGCCATCGTCAGTGTCTAAAAACCACTCGCCCGTCCATAGCCGCAGCCGAGTGAGCACCGACTGGCCGACTGCCTCAGGCGAATCTGTAAAAAAATCGGCGGAGCCATGCCCCGCCGAGAAGTCGCCATTTTTGTCGAGTTTTCGATATCGCATAGCGCGCCTCCTTTAAAGCGGCGCCGATGTTTCGCCGTGTACGCCCATGTGCGTGTGTTGTAAGTACGATTTACCGCCAGAAATAACATCACCAGTGACTGTCAGTGTCGGCGTGTCGAATGTCACGCCGCCGGGGGCGACGACCTCGACCGCCGTGCCCTTGAGCCGCAGCATCGTGGTGCCGCTGTCGGTGCGGAGCTCCGCGCCAGTCATGCCGACGCCGCCGGTGACGACATGCGGCTGGCTGCGCGGGCCAGGGATAACAAAACCATCGCTGAGGTCCTGCAGCCGATACTCGGCCGCAGCCTGCACGCCGCCGCTCTGCCACCAGGCGTCGATGCAGCGCTCCGCGATGATGATCAGCGCCTCGTCGCCAGCCTTGAGCGGATAAGTCAAAATGTACCCGCCACCGCCCGGGAAAACAACCGGACAGTCGACCAGCAGCGGCAGGTCCGCCGCTTCGGCGCGTCCGTTTGGAGCGACGATGGCGCCGCGGATCGCCGGCTGTACCGTGCAGGTCATGCGCACGGGGTCAAAACTCTGGATAATCCCCGGCATGGCCGTGTGCATGTCCATCCTCGCGGCCGTGATGAGGTCACGATAGGACGCCTCGCGGACGTCCTCGCGCTCTGCTCTGGAGATTGCCATCAGCGAGCACCTCCTGTCGGTGCGGGCGTGTCGAGCGTCCGTTTGGCGCTGGCGTCAACTGCCACACCGGTGATCTTGACATCCCAGGGCTGGCCGTGCGTGTCACCGGTGTAGTGCGTGGCGATCACGCGATAGTAGCCGCCGGCCGCCTGGTGGACCGTCTTTTTTTTGCCGCTTTTGTCGGTCTGAGCGCTTGTTGTGTCCGCCGCGACGAGGTACGCCGGATCGATATGGACGAGGCCGCCGATCCTAATTTCAGGATTGAGCCGACTCGATGCCTCAACGCCGTCGAGCGTCTGCTGTGCGGCGCCGATCAGGCCGGTGCCTGGCGCCAGCTCCACCGGCGTGCCGGGGAGATACCCGTCACGCTTGATCGTCTGGAGTTTGCCGGAGTCGATAAAAACTGCGGATCCGGTGTCTCTGCCGTATTCCCTCATATAATCTTTGACCGGCTTAAACAGCACCTTGCCGCGCGGCAGGGCGCGCCCCGTGCCGGCGCTCAGCAGTGCCGCGCCGGCGTCGACGTTGCCGATCGCCATCGCGCGCGCCATCGCCTGCAGCCGGTCCTTATTGGTCGCGCCCGCTGCCAGCGTGGTCGAGACCACGCCGTAGTTGTACGCTGTGTCGCCGTCGCCGGCGCTGATCTCGAGCACAATGTCAGGGCCGCGCCGCAGGCGTCTCACCTGGATGATGTTGCCGGCGTAGATCAGCCCCATGCCGTCGGTGTATCCGGCGTCGAGGCTAACGGTGTCAAACTCGCGCAGGGCCCTGTTGATGGTATCGGGGGCCGGGTTGTAAACGCAGATCCGGGCCGAGTTGGGCGTGCTTTGGTCGTCCTTCTTGACGTCAAACGTGATCCGCAGCTGGCTCAGGTCGAGCCCCTGCCCATTTTTGCCGATGACGAGCCGGCACTGGCGGAGCCACTGTCTCACAGCTCCACCCCCGTCACATACAGCAGCGCGCCGACAAGATCGTCGAACTGCGGCGGATCGTCGCCGCCCGTGACGGCGTTTTGTACGACGAGCGCCCCGCCGAAACCGAGGTGGTGATACTGGCGGAGCAAATCGGCGCCCGTAACCATCGGGATATTACGCACGAGGCTGACGCCGTCGGCGTCAGCAATGTCGAGCACCCACAGATCGGTGCGCGCGCTGTAGCGCACGCGCAGCTGATAGACGATGCCGGACAGGGCGATCGTTAGCGACTGCGGACCGTCGCGGAGAGGCACACTGTAAATATTCATCTCACGCGCCTCCTATCATGTCGTCGGTTGGGCCGTACCGCTACTATTATCGTAGCGGGCGCCGAAGAGTTTCGACATCCCCGACTCTGCCTGCGGATTGGGCTGCTGCGGAGTGCTGACCGTCTGCACCTGTTGCGTGCCGCGCTTGGTGCTGGCCTGCGTCTTTTTCGGCTGCTTCTGCCGCGTCTTGCTGATGACCGGCACGGCAGCCGCCTGCGTCTGTGCTATCCTCACCTCGCGCAGCGTCACCGAGGCGATCATGACCGTCTCCGTCTTGGCGTCGGTCGTTGTGCTGATCGACGTGATGATCATGCTTTTATAGTAGCTTTTGCCGGTGTACAGCTCGATCGGCTCGCGCGCCGTCATCAACTCGCGCAGCTTGTCGAGCTTGTCGCGCGGGTCCGTCTCGGCGTCGTCGACCCCTTGCCCCACCTGCACGGTCACCTCGCACGGCGCGAGAATGACGTGATCGGAGTAGCTGACGCCGTCCTCGACCGGATAATCGGTGAGCTTGGCCGTCTGCTTTTCGGCCTCGGAGATCGTGACCGTAAAAGTGAGACCGCCGAGCGAGCGGATGTAGGCGCCGCTCTCGCTGATCTCTGGCATTCGCTCACCTCCTACTCTGTCGTCATGCCGCCGGTGTCATCGTCGGCGATCGCCGCGAGCGGGCTCTGCATATCGCGCACGAGCTTGGCATTGCTTGAGTCGACCGCCGCGCTGACCTGATCGGCAACAGCTCCGGCGCTGCCGTCCATCGTCTGAACGTTGACCGTCGTGCTGTTGTTGACAGTGACGGGGATGTCGTACCGTCGGCTGTTGTCGTTGTTGTTGGTGACTGTCGTCGTGCCGAGAGGCTGCGCCGCCCCGAGCACGCGCCCACCGGCCGCCATGTTATTGATCACCGTGCTGACGCTACCGCCGGATTCCGCCAATGCAGGCGCGCTGCCAGAGGCAGACGCGGCCGCAAAAGCCGCCATCACTCGCCCCGGCGTCGGTATCGCCGCCGGCTGCGCAGCCGGCACGACGCCGCCGGCCTGCCTGATGATCGCCTGCCGCTGCGGATCAGAGTCGAGGACCTGCGCCACAGGTGCGGCTGTCGCCGCCGGTTTAAACTCCGGTGCGGCGGGCGCTTCGCCCTCGACCTTGATGCCGAGTTGCTTTTTAAGCGCGTCCGGCATCCAGCCGGTGACCGTCTCGACAAAAGCGCGCCACTTCGCGGCCATCCAGTCAATAGCCGTCGTCCACCAGCTTTTGAGTGTCGCCCAGATGTCTCCCAGCGCGCCGGTGATCTTGTCCGGCAGCGCCTTGATCCACTCCTCGATCTTGGCGCCCCACTCACTGAGGCTTTTAAAAACCTTGATCGCCGGCGTCCAGTCAAAATAGGTCTTTCCGCCGCGCATCGCCGTGGCAAAGTCGTCCAGCAGCAGCAGCACGCCGACGATCGCCGCACCGATCAAGACAAAGGGATTAGTCGCCGCCGCCGCGATCTGCGCCAGCGTCACCTTATGCAGCGCCAGTGCGTAGGCTGCCGCGCCCCAGAGCAGCGTCTGGAGCACCGTCTGCGAGACGGGCCCGAGAGCGTCAAAGACGCCCGTGAGCACCGTCAGCGCATTGGACACGACACTGACCGACTCCGCCACGCCGCTGAGTGCCAGCGCCAGAGGCTGCAGCACCGCTGCGCCGAAGCGCACGAGTGCGCCCTGATTATTGATGATTGCCGTGCGGATCGTGTCAAACGCTTTTTCAAACGGCGCGAAAAATCTACTGGCGATGCCCTGCCACAGCAAAGACATGATGCGCACAAGGCGCGACTGCGCCGAGTGGAGGCGCTGCGCGGCCTTGACGGCCTCGTCAAACGTCGGCGTCATGTTGCCGAGCGCCTGGTCAAACTCCCTGGCGTAGTCCATCATGCCGGACCTGAGCGCGCCGATTACCGCCGGCGTCATCTTGAGCATCTTGCCGAGCGCCTGCGCGCGCCCCTCGTCCATCTGCGCGAATTTCACGCCCAGTTCGTCGATGAGGCGCGTTGTATCCTTGAGATTGCCGTTTTCGTCGCGCGTGGAGATGCCGATCAAGCGCCACGCCTTGACGCCTGCACCGATGCCGGCGGCGGCCTGCGCGGCCGACTGCCTCACGCCCTTGAGGGCGCTGTCCATCTCGCTGGCGTTGACGCCGGCGAGGTCGGTCGCATAGGCAAGGCGAGCCATGCCGGCCGCCGATGCACCGACAGCCGCGGCACTGTTGGCCAGAGCATCGAGCGACGTGGCCGTGTTCAGGATTGCGGTAAAAGTACGACGGACGGCAGCGATGCCAAGGAACTGCTTAAACATCCGTTTAAGCGAGTCCGTGGCGGTCTTCGCCATCTTCTCAAACTCATCGACCTGCTGACCGGCCTCACGGCTGGCATATCCGACATCGCGAATTTCCGTTGCCGTCTTATCGGCCGCCCGCGTGAGGTCTTTGGCTTCCTGCTCAGTCTTGTCAAGACTCTTGCCGAGTCCGTCGACGCTCTTTTGCGCCGCATCGCCCTCCTTGCGGAGATTGGCCGCGCCACTCTTGTCGAGCGACCACGCGATGCGGTATAGATACTCTCCAATTGTTTGTGCCATCGTTGTCACCTCGATCGAGTGGCGCGATTTTTATCACGTTCGCGCTCATAAAAGACGCGTTCGTTGTGGTCCATTACGTCGAGAGCCGCGTTGAGACGCGCCACGCCCTCGAGATCGATGCTGCCGTCAAACAGGCGAGCGCCATCGAGGCAGCCGCGGAGGACCGGCCGATAGAGCCAGTCCTCGCCGTCGTCTAATCGCCAGAGGGCTGCGCCCGCTCCATCGCTCTGGCCATCGCTCCCGTCGCTGCTCCCTTGAGCATGTCGCGCACCGGAGCCGGCAGCGAAGCGAAAAAACCGTCAAGTGCTCCCTTGACGACGTGCCACACGATCGCGCCCTGCGTGTACAGGTCAAGGTCGTACATCATCGCACCGCCGCGACGGATCGGTGACCACGCGCCACCGTCTTTGCGACTGACGGTGTCGAGACAGGCATCGATCACATAGTCGAGTTGATCGTCGGGCATCGTGCTCAGCGCGTCGAAAAAGCCGTCAAGGGCGGCAATGATACCGCCCCTGACGCTCTTGTCGTCCTTGCCCTTGTCGATCGCATCGGCAGACGGCGCCAGCACGGCGCTGAGGCGGCGCGCGACGTGAAACTGGCGCCGGGCGTCCATCGCCTGCGCCCGATACTGGACGCCGTTGATCTCAAACTCGATCATGTTAGACAACCGTCAGCGGGCCGGTCTTGCCGCTCTGGATGGCGCCGTTAAAAGTCCACTCGAGCGTGTTGCCCTCGGTGGCCCAGGAGTTTTCCGGCAGCCCCGTGAACGCGGCGCCGCTGATGACCTCCTCATCGCCGGTCATGATGTTGCGGATGGTGATGACGTTCTTGCCCCAGCCAACAGAGCCGACGTCCTGGTAGTTGTACAGCTCACGCAGCTGAGCGTTGACGGGCGAGGTTTTGAGCAAGCGGATCGTGACCGTGCACGCGCGGGCGACGTGATGCGAGTGCATCACATGACCGTCGGCGCCGATCGTCATGGTGTCTTTATCCTCGACGCGGGCGATCGTGATGCCCTCGGCCGCGTTACCGCCCTTGAGCCCGAAGCTGCCGCCCGGGCCGGAGATAGCCGCCTGCACATCAAAAAAACTATAAGTGCCGTAACCGATAGCCATGATTATCTACCTCCTACCGGTTGATGCTGATGATCACATCAGCGGTGTGGATCGCGCCGGCGAGTTTGACGGCGATCTGCATGGGCGGAGCCATGCGCGCCTCGCGCTCGCTCTGGTCCTGATCGTCGACGCTCGGCATGTAAACATAATACCCAGAGTCGAGACGATCACCGCGCTGGAGCGTGCCAAAGCCGTCCGCGTTCCAGATGCCGGGCGCCGCAAAGCCGTTCTGGACGGCCTGATCGAGCACGCGCTGGGCGGCGTTGACGAGCTGCGCCGCGCCCTCGTCGGTCTGCGGAATCTTGGTCTGGCTCTGGTAGAGCAGATTGTAGATCGCCACCTGGATCGCATCGGCGAGCCAGTCAGCACCGTGGAGCTCGTCAAAGTAGCTGCCGTCGGCGTTTACGCCATACTGCAAAATTGCCGTGTCGTTATCGTATAAAACGAATACATTGCCGTTTTTGCTTTCAAGCGTCTGCGCCTGTGTCTCGGTGAGCTGCTCGTAGACCACGCCGGGCAGCTGTTTGTACATCAGCGTGATCGTCGTCCTGTTGCCGGCGAAGTTGACCGCAAAGGCGCGCGCGAACATCGAGCAGACCGCATAGGGATTGTGGCTGCTGTAAATCCAGGACGTGCGGCGATAGCCGGCCGCCTTGAGCTGGCTGCCCAGATCGGTGTCGACCTGCGCCGACAGCACGTTGGTGTTGCTGATCGTCACGCCGTAGCGGCGGGCTTTGCTGGCACCCTCGATAAACGCGGCGACGGCGAGATGCTCGGCATCGGTGATGCTGGCGGTCGCGCAGAACGTCAGACCGTACCAGTCTGCAGACAGGTCGGCAAACAGCGCAGCAGCGACGGCGGGCGACTCGGAGTCAGCACCGGCATCGACCGCCACGGCCGCACCGGCCGTGAGTCCCATCATCGACGCGACCGTCGACGAGGCGGTATCCGAAGCGTAGCCGATCGCGCCGGTGCTGCCGGACGTGGCGCCGTAGACGATAAACTGCGAGCCGGTCCAGACGCACGACGTGCCGGCGAGCGCCGTGTTGAGCGCGGTCGAGACGACCGTCGCCACGCCGTTGAGGTTGGTCACGCCCGAAAAGTCAAGGCCGGTCAAGTTGAGATCAGTGCCGTCGATGGTGATGTCCATCTGTCCGGACGTGATCGCCGTCCAGTCCGCCAGCGTCTGCTGCGCTGCCGTCAGGATCGCGCCGGTCAGCTGAGCCGGCACGGCCGACGAAATCCAGCGGCCGATCATCAGCTGAGCCGGACGCGGCGACTGACCAAAGTAAAGCGCGGCGCCGTAGTACTCGGGCGCATTGACGCCGAAATCCTGCGCGACGGCCTCGAGCGTCGTGTAGACGCGCAGCCGCTCGCTGGGGCCGATGACGGCAGAATCGCCGAGGATCAGCAGAGTGCCGAAGCCCCTGCGGCCGGCCGCCACGGGCGAAAAAATCGTCTGCACGCTGACAAGGCGCGAGACGCTGAGTGCATTAGCCATGAGGTTTTTCCTCCTCTGTGTCAAAAGCGACGGCCGTGCCGTCGTCTCCGTTGATGCTGCCGGTGGAGCGCAGCAGATTGAGCACGGCGTAGCTGCCGCGGCTCTCGACGATAAAGCGCGCCGATAGGTCCACGCGCTGGCGCCAGACAAGCGAGTCAAGCTCCGGCACGGTCACCGGATCGCCGACGGATTGCAGGGCGATGCCGACAGCGCGCAGGGCGCTGCGGTTTTGCCAGACACACAGCCCACGGCGGAGCAGGCCGGCGAGCGTGTCGGAGCGCGGGCCGTAAAAGACCGCGCCCATCTCATACCGGTCATGATCGACGACCATGTCGCTGCCGTCGCCGGTGCTGACGTGAGCTACGTCCGGCCACGGGTCCGAGTTGACGCGCACGATGTCAAAAGCGCACCAATCCGTCAGCGGGTCCGGCTGCAGCGCCGGATCGAGCTGCCGCGACGGGCGCACGAGCGTGGCGCCGAGTCCCGTGATGCCGGCAATCGTGTCGTGCCACAAATCCTCCAGCGCGGTGATGCCGAGCGGGCTCGACGTCTCCGTCAAGTAGCCGCCAGTGGCGCTCGTGTTGCTCATGTCGTCACCGCCTTGAGCTCACAAATAGCAGACCAAAAACAGCGCCCGTACATCCACGAGTCGACGGTCTTGACCACCCAGCGAGCGCCGGACCAGATGATCTCGTCAGGCTGAGCGCCGGCCGTAGCGGCCTGCATTGCCGTCTCGCTGAGTACTTTGATGTGGCCGCGGTCACGGTCGCCCTCGGGCAGCCGCTCCAGGTCCTTTTCTGTCGCCGGCCTAACCACCGCGCCGATCGGCGTCGTCGTTTCGGTGACGGTCGTGCGCCCGTGCTCGTCGATCGTCACAGCACGCCGGCAGAGTGTCACCGTCGTGCGGAAATGTGCATCAAGCAAAACCCTGTTGACGTCTAGCGTCGGCGTCACTGACCGTCACCTCCTTCGGTTACTACATACGTGATCGACTGACGCAGCGCGCCGGTGTCGATCAGCGGCCGGTCGTTCGCACGCCTGGCCAGCTCGCGCTGGAGCATCCCCTGCTGAGCACGGGCGCTCTTATCCGCAAAGCCCTTGCGCTTGCTGACTGTCCGCTGGGCGCGTGCCATGATCGTGCGCGGGCTCAGTGGTTTCCAGTTGTTATCCGTAAAAACGCCGCGGATGCTGGCCTGACAGATCAGGCCGACGCGCTCGGCCGCAGGCCGGAGCGTGCCGCCGGTGCCGAGTTGCTGCACGCCCTGTGCCATCGCCTCGCGAACTTTATCACGGCAGCGGGTGAGCCCTGGCTCCATAAACGGACGCGGCGGAATCCGCCGTGCCGGATCGCCGTGCTCATTGATGTAGGCGATCTCGGTGTTGCTGATCGTGTCGCCCTCGCGCATCGCCGTGGCGCGCGGGATGCCGACGAGCACCTCGGTGCGGACGGCGCGCTCGAGGTTTCGTGCGAGGTCTTCGGGCTTGACGCCTTTAAACTCGACTTTGATGCCCATTAGAGCTGCATTCCGCCGGCGCCGACAAGGGCGCGCAGGTCCAAAAACTGCCGCCCGTAGACCGTCGCGCCGAGCTGTCCGTCGCCGGCATAAGCGCCGGCGTCGTAGCCCTCAGACCAGCTGACGCCGTCAGCGCTCTGGCTCTGACTCGTCGCCGCGCCGGAGCCGGTGCCCGTCGGCAGAGAATAGGTGCCGCTCATCGCGTCGTAGCGCTCCATCATGGTGAGGTAGTGCGCCGTCAGCAGCCCTTGCCCGTAGTCCTGCAGGCCAGAGCGCTGCCAGCGTCTGGAGTTGACCATCACGGCCGCGAAGTCGAGCCAGTAGGTGATGCGCGCGTCAGGATACTGCGTGCTGTCTGCAAATGGAGGATAGGCCGCGCGGAACGCGGCCACATCCATGCTCATTTTTTGCCCGCTCTTTTGACGGGCTTGGGATGCTGCGCGGGCTTAGCCGGGGCCGGTGCTGCGGGCTTGACCGCGGACGCCACCGCGGGCGCTTCCGGCTGCGGCACGGGCTTGGGCTCCGGCTTGGGATCGTCGATGATCTGCGCCAGTCCATCGGAGACAAGCGCCTTAAAGTACCAGTGCTCTGCGAGTGCAGCGTCGATAGTGTGCGCGCCGCACTCGAGCACTTTGTCACCGATGCGGACCGGGCGCTTGATGAGCGCCCGCATGGCTAGATCCCGTCGACGTATCCGACAGTGGTCGGATAGACGATCTCGACCTCGCCGATCACGCCGTAGACGGTGACGCCGTAGGTGTAGTCGTGCACCTCGACGGGCATCGTGGTCAGCGGCGTGCCGGCGATGCGGACCATGTCCTCGCCGCGGGTGTAGAGCACAGCACGGTCGGTGCTGCCGGCGCCCAGGCCGGGCAGGTAGCGCGAGTCGAGGATATTGAGCTCGCGGCCGTTCTTGACGGCGCCGAAGCTGCGGCGCTTGAGCCAGTCGAGGATGGTGATATCCGGGATCGTGGCGCTCATGGGCGTGGTCGCGATCACCGCGTACTGGTCAGGCGGCAGAATCAGCGTGTCAGGCGCGTGGCTGTAACCGCTCGCCGTGTAGATCGCCTTAGCGGCCACGTTGATGTCCTCGACGATGTCGAGCGGCTGAGCGCTCGCCCAGCTGCCGTTGGTGGCACTGGCTGCCGTGACGTTGGCGTCGTTGTACAGGCCGGTAAAGCCGAGCTGAGCGTCACCGGTGGCGACGATCAGGTCCATGTCGAGCTGATATTTCTTGTTGAGTGCCCTCATCTTCTCGTCGCTGATGTTGCGGCCGAGGGCCTGCGCGGCCTCGAGCTCAAAAACGGTATAGTCGATCGCCTGAGCCCAGGGGCGCAGGGCGTGCGTGACCATCTCGTCAGCGATGCCGACAGTCGGGATCGTGCCGTTGGCACGGCGGCCGGCCCAGCTGATGCCAGGAGTGGCGATACCGCCGTTAGCGGTCCACGCCTGCCTAAAAAACGCCGTAGCCTGATCGCCGAGGCCGACGTTGGTGCGCATCGAGATGACCATCGGCCACTCAGTCTGACCGCTCAGCGGCTCGTTGAGCCGCATGTCGTAGGCGGTCAGCTGTTTGGTGAGAAATGCGGTGAGCGCGTCGCGCTTGGCTGCATCCAGTTTGTACATGGTATCTACCTCCTCTTACAGCACGCGGATCTGGGCGAGGTCGTAGTCGTCCTTGGCGCCCATGAAGATCGTGTCATTCGCGGCGACCAGACCGGTGCCGCTGGCGGCCTCCGCGGCGCCGACGGGCTCACCGGAGCTGCCGGCCGCGTTGCGGACATACACCGCGCCGCCGAAAGCCGGGGCCGTGGAGCCGTATACTTTAACATTGATATAGCCCTTGATCATGATGTCGATGGGCTGCTTCGGATCCGGCACGCCGCTGTCGCCGAAAACGGGATTCGCGCCGCCGAGCTGGACAGCATCGGGGCGGACGCTCCAGCCGTAGATGCTGGCGGCCGTGTCGGTGCTGGTCAGCATGCGCACAGCACCACCGGCCGCCAGAGCGACGGGCACGCCGTAGGCAGTGACGGGCGCCTCGGCGTCGTTGGCGTGCGTCTCGATAACGCTGTAGCTCTCGCGCGCGACCTGACCGGGCAGGCCGACGGGCATAGTTTTGCCGATAACGTTAAAAGCCATAAGTGATTACCTCCTCACTATTTACCGAACTTAGCATAACGCTCCGCGACCTTGGCCGCGTAGTCGTCCATCTTCGCGGCGTCGCCGTGCGACACGGGCGACGGGATCGCGCCGTTGTTGATCGTCGCCAGCGCGGCCGATGCCGCCTTAAACACAAGCGCCACACGGCTGTCCTTGACGCTCGCCCAGTTGTCGACCTTGCGTCCGGCGACGCTCATGATGATGGCGCGTTTGCGGTCATCATCGCAGGCGCGGTCAAGCGCGCGGCGCATTGCGTCGAGCTTGGCCTTGCGCGCGTCCGCTTTGGCGTCCGTCTTGGGCAGCGCGTAGCGCATGCCGGGCGCGAGGATCTCGACCCTGTTCGCGAAGCCGAGCGGTTTGGCGTCGGTCTTCTCCTCGGCAGTCGTTTCGACGATCGCCTCCTCATCGAGCAGGTCGGTCTCCGCTTCGCCCTCCACTTCGGCGCGCAGAGCGTCGCGCTCCGCCTCAAGTTCGGCGATGCGCGCCTTGAGCTCATCGATCTCGTCGTCGATCTTGGGCTTGTCGCACTCGTCGGTTGCTGTCTCGGTCGTTTCGGTCGTCACCGTCTCGGTGCCGCCGCCCTTGCCGAGCAGCATGCCGAGCATCTCCTTGATCTGCTCCCAGCTAAAAAGGGCCTCTTTTTTCTCGTCCATCGTTGCTCCTCCTTTGGAGTCTCTGATCGCGCACTCGCTGCCGGCACGACCTGCCGGCACCAATGCGACGTGATTGCCCCGAATGTGCGTCTGACGCTCCACACCGGGCTCCACCTGCTCGACGGTCACGTCATAGCCGCATGACACTTCGCGCAGTCCTCCATTTATCGCGTCAATCGCCGCGGCATCACTGATGACTAAATCTGCGATGACCTTGTCGGCGTCGTCGCCCTGACCTCTCCTGACGTTGGTCACGTGACCGACGGCGTACTGCCGCCAGTCGTCCGGCGTCACCTCGTCCACGTCGGGATGCCCCAGCGTGACCGGCTTGCCCTCAAAACTCGCCAGTGCAGCCGGCGCGAACACGTCAGCAGCCTCGCGGCGGCTGATGATCCGCCCGCTGGCGTCCGGCTCGATGCCTGGGCTCATGCCCTCGCTGGCGAAGTACTCATACTCGCCCGTGCGCGCGATCGGCACGCCCGAGCATATTAAAAAGCCCTCCGGCGTCGTGTGACGCTGAGGACCGAGTTCACTTGTTATCAAATAGCGCGCCATGCGCGTCACCTCACAATTTAACAAGTACATCAACGCGGCGCGGGCACGTTTTCTGATCCCCTGCCCGCATGTTGCCGGCGTATTCTTTCCGCCAGATGATATTTACGTCAGGCTCTATATTAGATTCGTACTCGCTCATAAATACGTCATGAGTTTTAGCCAACTCTGTCGCCCAACTCATAAACGCAGGATAATTAAATGGCGGCATGCCGTCGTATTGAATGCCTGTTTTATAAGGTGGATCGCAATAAACGACCGCGCCTTCGGGGATGTCGAGAGCACGGTAATCAAAGTTATAGAATTGGATAGTGGGAGTAATGGAACGTTTCAAAAAAACAGCGGTCGCGGCGGCGCAGTTTTCTTCTTTGTCATACCTGCGTGCGTACCCATGCAAAAAACGCCCCGCAAACGAACACCCAAATCCCGCAAAGCCGGTCAGCGCCGGATTCTCGTCTTTATGCACCTTGATGTACTGATACTCTTCTTCGCTCAACGACGAAGGCGGCTCGAATGTACTATCGGCAACTCCTTTGAGCAGGGCGATCAGATACGGATGCAAGTCATTACAAATAATCGTTACATCAGGCCGATACTCACGCACTTTTATGGCGACAGCGCAACCGCCGCAAAACGGCTCGACATACGTACCGCCAAAAGGGATATATTCGACGATCTTCGCGGCGATCTCTTTCGCCAGTCGTACCTTACCGCCTAAATATCTCATACGACCGGCTCCGGATAGCACCGGCAGTTCGGCAGCGCGCCGGCGTGGCCGGTGAGGCCGTCCAACGTTGGCGGCTCAGACCATTTGACGAATTGGCCGTCCATCGCCGCGTGCGATGGTCTGACGCGGCCGTCGTCAGCCGTGCGCCAGATATAGCCCTCGCTGCCGATGCTGACGGCGCGCGTCTGCGTGAGGATCGTCGTCTGCCGGCTGACCTCCGTGCGGGCGATCAGCTCGGCACGGCTCTGCGCCACGCCGCCGCGTGAGGCAATGTACTCGCGCAGCGCCTCGTGGCGCGTGCCGGTCATTGCTGCCGCCTGCGCAGCCGTCTCGACCTCGACGGCGATGTCGAGCGGGATCGACGTGATCAGCTTCG
>Ga0326513_10000325_pt1 | contig 39554 bp, 61 predicted proteins | sample 2_2465_0518_D_FD_203654 | JGI IMG/M metagenome (GOLD analysis project Ga0326513, IMG submission 203654) | Bovine rumen microbial communities from UC Davis, California, United States - 2_2465_0518 | ecosystem: Host-associated > Mammals > Digestive system > Stomach > Rumen | place: USA... | reverse complement strand
GTTCGAGGGCGCAAAAGTTCGCTAGGTTTTCATCGCGCAAAACAGGTGACCAGACCAGCACATGGGCGCGTCAAAGAAATCGCGCGCGTGCCGGACTCGGCTGGTCTTTCGGTGACAAGGAGGGGTCATGGCTAACGGGGTGACGTCCTCCATCGTGGCCAAAACTCTCGGGATCGGCCAGAAGACGGTCAACCGTCTGGCCGACAAGGGCGTTTTCAGCTACAAGCGCGACAGCAGGGGCTACCGCATCTTCGACCTCGCCACGGTGCAGGCCGAGTACGAGGCATACAGCGACCCGTCACTCGTCGACGACGAAGACACCGACTGGAACGTGGAGCGGGCTAAGGCGGACACGCGCATCAAGCGAGCCAAGGCCGACATGCTCGAGCTCGAGCGTGAGGAGATGATGGGGCGCTACCACCGAGCCGAGTACGTGGCCGACGCCATGGACGAGCTCATCTTCGCAACCCGCTCGAAGCTGCTGGCGCTGCCCGGCAAGCTCGCGCCTGTCGTTGCGCCCATGACCGACCAGGCGGAGGTCTCAGCCGCCATCAAGCGCGAGATCGTCGCGGCGCTCGACGAGCTGGCCGGCTACAAGTACCAGCCGGGCTACTACCGCGACCGCCTGCGTGAGGAGATGAGGAAGGAGCCGATCGGCGATGACGGAGGTGACGCTTAGCGACCCGCGCGAGACGAGGCTCATGCAGGGGCTCGTCGCGCAGCGCGCGAGAAACTTCCGCGCGCCCAGGGAGATGACCGTCACCGAGTGGGCCGACAGCTACCGCCAGCTCTCCAGCGAGAACAGCGCCGAGGCTGGGCAGTGGCGCACCTCGCGCACACCCTACCTGGCCGACATCATGGACGCCTACACGCAGCCGGCAGTGCATCGCATCGTCGTGGTGGCATCCTCGCAGGTAGGCAAGACCGAGATGCTGCTCAACATGCTCGGTTACAGCGTGGACGTCGACCCGGGGCCCTGCATGTGGGTCACGCCGACCAACGACAACGCCGAGGACTTCAGCAAGCGCCGACTGGCGCCAATGATCCGCGACACGCCGAGGCTCAAGGCCAAGATGGCGCGCTCCATGAGTAGGAGTGCGCACAACACGATCCTCAAAAAGCGTTTCCCTGGCGGAATGCTCACGATGACGGGGTCTAACAGTCCCGCCAACCTCGCATCGGTACCGTCTCGCTACGTCTTCGCGGACGAGATCGACCGCTGGGCGAAGGACGCCGGCGGCGAGGGCAACCCGCTCGACCTGTTGGAGGCGAGGACGCTGACCTTCTACAACCACAAGATCGTGCAGGTGTCCACGCCAACGACGAAGGGGGCGAGTGCGATAGACGCGGCATTTGCCCTGGGGACGCAGGAGTACTGGGAGGCACGGTGCCCGCACTGCGGCGAGTACCACTTCGTCACCTTCGGAGACATCCGCTTCAAGTACGAAGAGACGGGCGGCGACGGCGCTGAGGCGACATACCACGTCCACGACATCGGCTACGTGTGCCCGGAGTGCGGGTGCATCTCTACCGAGGCTGAAATGCGGCGCACCGAGCACCGCTGGCAGGCGAAGAACCCGGAGGGCATCGCCAACGGCTGCCGGTCCTTCTGGATCAACGCCTTCAGCTCGCCCTGGACGAGCTGGACCTACATCATCACCCGCTTCCTCGAGGCGCGCGACGACCCCGAGAAGCTCAAGACGGTCTACAACACGCTCTTCGGGCAGCTCTGGGAGGAGCGCGGTGAGGTGCAGAGCGAGGGCGAGCTCGCCGACCGGCGCGAGGAATACGACGCCGACCTGCCTGACGGGGTGCTGTGCCTCACCTGCGGGGTCGACACGCAGGACAACCGCATCGAGTACGAGGTGGTTGGCCACGGCACCTTTGGCGAGACGTGGGGCATCGAGCGGGGCGTGATCTGGGGCAGGCCCGACGCGCAGGACACGCCCACCGACCCGTCCGTGTGGACGAGGCTCGACGCCGTCATAGACCGGCGCTGGGCCTACAAGGACGGCAAGACGCTCAGGGTCTCGCTGACCTTCGTGGACTCCGGTGGCCACTACACCAACGAGGTCTACCGGGCGTGCGCGGAGCGCATGGAAAAGCGCGTCTTCGCCATCAAGGGGAAGGGCGGCGAGGGCATCTCCTACGTCAACCCGCCAAAGAAGCAGGACATCGCGAGCCCGGACGGCAGGCGGCGCATGGCGTGGCTCTACACGCTGGGCGTCGACGCTGGCAAGCAGAAGATCATGAGCGCCCTCACGGTGGAGACCGAGGGGCCACGCTACTGCCACTTCCCCAGGGACGCCGAGCGCGGCTACGACGTCGCCTACTTCAACGGGCTCGTCTCCGAGCGCATGACTATGGACGCGAGCGGCAGGTGGCGCTGGAAGAAGATACCCGGCCACCCGAGAAACGAGCCGCTGGACTGCCGCAACTACGCGCTAGCGGCCTTCGAGGCGCTCTCGCCCGACATGGACGCGCTGCTGCGAGCCCGGCACGGCGTGGCCAAGGAGAGAAAGCAGGCCACGGCGCCCCAGCGGCGCATGAGACGCAGGAAACTATCGAAAGGGGTGAGCGTATGACGCCACAGGAGCGCAAGGCTGCGCTCGAGCGCGAGCTCGAGGCCGTGAACGACGCGATCCTCAAGGTGCTCGGCGGCCAGTCCTACAGCATCGCGGGCCGATCGGTGACCCGCGCGAACCTAACCGAGCTGCGCAAGCTGCGCAACGAGCTGCAGGCGGAGCTCGACGAGCTGGAGAGCACTGGCAGCACGCGCCGCAAGTTCAGGCGGGTGGTGCCCCTTGGGTAAGCTGATTGAGGCCGCATGGGCGCAGATTGCGCCCATCCACGCCGCCAAGCGGGCCGCGGCACGCCACGCCCTGCAGGCCATGAACAGCGGCTACAGCCACGGCGCGGCCAGCACGACCAAGACGAGCATGAAGGGCTGGGACTCCACGAGCCTGTCACCGCAGAGCGACGTGGACCGCAACCTGCGCCTTCTGCGCGAGCGCTCGCGCGACCTCTACGCCACCTCGCCGGTGGCCACGTCGGCCGTGAACCGCAACCTGGTGCACATCGTGGGCCCGGGCCTGCGGGCATCCCCGCACATCGACGCCGAGGCGCTCGGCATGGCCGAGGATGACGCAGCCGCCGCGGAGCGCCGCATCCGCACCGCCTTCAATGCCTGGGCAAGCGGCAAGGGCTGCGACGTGACCGGGCAAAACACGTTCTACGAGCTGCAGCAGATAGCGCTCATGACGTGGCTCTTATCTGGCGAGGTGTTCGCGCTCCACGACTTCGACGGCCGAGGTGGTGGCCTGCGCGTGCGCCTGGTGGAGGGCGACCTCTGCTGCAACCCCGGCGCGTCGACGCTCTCGACCAACGTCTGGGCGAAGGAGCTGTCCACCGGCAACCGCATCTACAACGGCATCGAGATCGCGCGGGACGGCTGCGTGGTGGCCTATCACTTCGTGAGCCGCTACCGCGACCAGGTGGGCGAGCCCACCGAGTGGGTGCGCGTGCCGGCCGTCGGTGCCCTCACCGGGACGCCGAACGTCTTGCACGTCTTCAAGGCGGACCGCCCCACCCAGTACCGTGGCGTGCCTTATCTGGCGCCCGTCATCGAGTCCATCAAGCAGCTCACGCGCTACACCGACGCGGAGATCATGGCGGCCGTCATCAACGGAATGTTCTCGGTCTTCATCACGACGGACAACGGCACCTCGCCCATCCTGGGCGAGAGCGAGGACGAGGACGGGCTGGACGAGGGCGAGCTCGCGCTCGGCAACGGCAACATCGCCACGCTGGCGCCCGGAGAGGGCGTGCAGGTGGTCGACGCGAAGCGCCCCAACAGCAACTTCGGGGGCTTCACGGACGCCATGGCCAAGTACATCGGCAGCGCGCTCAACATCCCCGCCGAGCTGCTCTTCATGCAGTTCAACGCGAGCTACAGCGCGAGCCGCGGCGCGCTCATGGAGGCCTGGGAGTTCTTCTCGCTCAACCGCACGTGGTTCTCGGCCGACTTCTGCCAGCCGATCTACGAGATGTGGCTCGCCGACGCCGTGGCCAAGGGCGTCATCGACGCGCCGGGCTTCTTCGCCGACGACCTGGTGCGCGCCGCATGGTCCGCGTGCGACTGGACGGGCCCCGCGCCCGGCCAGCTCAACCCCACCGTCGAGGTCAACGCGGCCAAGGCCCGCATCGACGCGGGGCTCTCGACCGGCGAGCGCGAGGCGCTCGCACTCAACGGCACGAGCTACGAGGAGAACCTCCGGCAGCTCGCGCAGGAAAAGCAGCTGAGGGTGACCCTCGGCCTGGACGAAAGCGAGGACGGCAATGCCGCAGACTAGGATCCCCGTGCACGGCACCATCGTCACCGACGACGACGGCTACTTCTACGACTTCTTGGCCGGCTGGGGCCTCAACTTCGACTACACGGCGCCGGGCAAGTTCCGCGCCGCGCTGGAGGCCGTCCCGGCAGGTGACAGCGTGCTCGTGGACATCAACAGCCCAGGCGGCTACGTGTCGAGCGCGGCGGAGATCTACGACATGATCTCCAGCTATCCGGGCGAGATCCGCTGCCACGTGACCGGCATGGCCGGCAGCGCCGCGTCGCTCATCGCCGTGGCCGGCAAGAACAGCATCGACCGGCTGGGCACGCTCTACGTGCACAACTCGCAGCTCGGTGGTGGCGTGCGCGGCAACCACAACGAGTTCGAGAGCGCCGCCCAGGGCCTGCGCGCCACCGACGAGAACATCGTCGCCGCCTACGAGCACAAGACGGGCCTGCCGCGCGAGGAGATCCTCAACCTCATGGAGCACTCGACCACTCTGAGCGCAGCGCAGGCCGTCGAGCTCGGCTTCATCGACGAGATCTCGGACAGCGCACCCAGCCCCACGGCCTTCGTGGGGTCGCACGGTATCACCGACATCGCGCCTGGCATGGCGGGCCTCGTGGACACGGGCAACATGACGCCCGAGCGGATCGAGGCCCTCGCCAAGGCGCTCTCGGAGCTGCAACTGACGGACAACGGTATCGCCGAGGGGAGGAACAACATGGAGGAAAACCTTATCGAGACCAGCGAGCCCGTGGACATCGAGCCGACCGAGCCCGAGGCTGCGGCCGAGGTGACCGAGGCCGCCGAGGCCCCGGCGCAGGAGCCGCAGGACGGCGAGCCCGCCGCCGAGCCGGTGGACGTGGCCGCCATCCAGGCGGAGGCCGTGGAGGCGGAGCGCAACCGCATCCGCGACATCCTCGACATCGCCGACGGCCTGCCGCGCGAGCTGGTGACCGACGCGCTCTTCGACCACCCGACCGACGCGGCCGCGCTGGCGCTCAACGTCCTGCGCTCGCGCCGCGAGGGCGACGCGCAGGCCGCCGCCACGTGGATCGCCAACTCCCGCAGCGACGCGCAGGAGTCCGGCGCGTCCAAGGTGGCCGCGCCCGTCACCGACCAGGCGACCGACGAGAAGGCCGAGGCCCAGGCAGGGCTCTCCGCAGCCATGAGCAAGAAGATCAACCGCTAGAAGGAGGGGCCAATGGCCACCATCACCAACCTCAACGAGACGGTCCTCACCCAGACCGCCGACAACCTCGTGCTCGCAGGGGAGCTGCCCCTGCTGCACAAGGATCTCACCATCACCAACCCCCAGTCCGTCGCCGTCACGCGCGGCATGGCCGTCATTAACGCCTCCGGCACCCTCTACGTAGCCGGTTCCAAGAGCAACGGCTCCACGATTTCTGGCGACATCGTCGCCGTCGTGGCAGAGGACATGGCACTCGACAGCACGAGCGCCACCCTCACCGTCGACTGCTACGTCTTCGGCGCCTTCAACGCAGCCGAGGTGACCAGCATCAACTCCCTGGACATCACGACTGCGGCCTACGTGCTCGGCGCACAGGGCAACGGCATCTACCTCGCGTAAGGAGCGTGACAACATGCCTCAGATTCTCAACACCAACGACCTCGTGACCGTGGTGCGCGACAACCGCATCGCGCCCTCCTTCCTGCGCGGCCGCTACTTCCCCACGGGACCGCGCGACATCTTCACCACGCCCAAGGTCTTCATCGAGCGCAGCGACGAGGGCGCACCCGCCGCGCCGTTCGTGATCCCCTACTCCGGCGCGCAGCTCATGGAGCGCGAGGGCTACACCGGCGAGTCCATCGAGCCCGCCTTCATCAACCCGTCCCGCGACATGACCATCGACCAGCTCATGAAGAAGGGCATCGGCGAGACGTACTACGACACGACCGTCACGCCCGCCGACCGCGAGCAGGAGTACCTGGCCGACGACCTCGTCTACCTCGAGACCGCCGTGCAGCGCACGCAGGAGTGGATGTGCGGCCAGATCCTCACCAACGGCTACGTCGACTGCGCCGTCGACGCGGGAGGCAACCGCAAGGTGCGCCTGAAGTACTACGACAGCACCTTCGACAACCTCGTCACCTTCACCGGCACCTGGTCCACCTACGGCATCTACAAGCAGATCTCCGAGGCCTGCGCCGACATCGACGCCCAGTACGGCCAGCTCGACCTCATCCTCGGCGCCAACCTCGTCATGCCCTTCCTGACCGACGCCACGATCCTGAAGCTGCTGGACATCCGCAACGCCAACTTCGGCACGCTCAACCCCGGGCAGGTCCAGCCCGACGGCACCGGCTTCCTCGGCCAGATGATGTTCGGCGGCCGCCAGGTGAACATCTTCACCTACAACGCCAAGGCCACCCTCTACGGCGCAAGCACCGCCACGTCCTTCATCGACCCCGCCAAGTACGTCGTGCTGCCCTCCACCGGCTTCGGCTGCACCAAGTTCGGCGCGATCACGCAGATGGAGGAGGAGGACCGCAGCTTCCACACCTACGCCGCCGAGATGGTGCCGCGCATCATCACCGACCCCAAGAGCAACGCCCGCACCCTCGAGATGGCGAGCGCCTGCGCTCCGCTGCCCTACAAGTGGGACTCCTGGCGCGTCTGCCAGCCCACGCTGGTGTAGGAGGTGACGCCATGGCCATCAGAGTGACGCAGGGCGTCATCGACGGCCGCTGGCGCCGCGGGGACGTGGTCACGTGCTACAGCGAGGCCGACGAGGCCTTCCTCGTCGGCCGTGGCGTGGCCGAGTACGTCGGCGCCGCGCCCGCGGAGCCGCAGCCCGAGCCCGCGGAGCCCGCGCAGGCGGACGAGCCGAGCTACAAGCAGCTGCAGGCCCGCGCCCGCGAGCTGGGCATCCCCGCCCACGGCAAGCGCGACGCCCTCGAGGCCGCCATCGCCGAGGCCGAGGCCGCGCTCGACGCGGAGGAGGACTACGACGAGGACGACGAGCCGCCCGCGCTCACCGCAGAGGTGCCGGAATGACCCTGCGCGAGACGATGGAGGCCGACGTCGACCTCGTGCTCGACACCGACGACTTCGCCGACGTCATGGACGTGGAGGGCGCGCAGATCCGCGTCATCCTCTCCACCGACGCAGCCCAGCAGCTGGCCGGCGGGGACGAGTACGCCCTCACGCTCGATGCCGTGACGATGGTGGCGGCCACCGTCGACCTGCCCGCGCGCAAGCGCCCGGGCGACCCCATCAAGGTGGGCGGGCACCGCTACCTGGTGCTGTCCTGGGAGGACGATGGCCGCGGCATTACCACCGTCATCATGCAGAGAACGAGGTAGGACCATGGGAGTCAACAACACGGCCACCTTCATCGACCGGCTCGCGCGCTGGGTCACCGACGAGGTGGCCCCGGCGCTCGAGCTCTACGCGCCCGTGGAAGGCGACCTCGACGGCAACATGCCCGAGAGGATCCACCCCAGCGTGCACGTGGCCTTCGTGCCGCCGGAGGGCATGCTCGCCGGCGACCGCACGGCCCCGTCGATCACCGTCCTGCCCACCGAGACCACCGAGGGCGTGGGGCTCGCGCGCCGCACCACCGTGGCGCTCTACCTCACGCTCTGGAATCCCGGACACTGGGACGCCGACGGCAACTTCACCGCCAGCATGGACGGCTGGCGCGACGTGGCCAACGCCATGGACGTCGTGGTGGACAAGGTCATGTCGGCGGAGACCATCGCCGGTCGCAGCATCGACTACACCGTCGGCATCACCCACGGGCTCATGAACCGCGAGAAGGAGATCCCGAGCTTCTACCCGTTTTGGCTCGCCCGCGTGACCTTCGTCCTGCAGGGCGGCGCACCGCTCAAGTCCCGAAAGACCAAGTATCAGCAGTTCCTATAACCAAAAGGAGGGACCATGGCAAACTACTTGCATGGCACCTACGGCGTGCTCAAGGACGCCGTCATCCAGTCTACGGAGGAGGCGAGCACCGCTGCGGTCATCATCGGCACGCTGCCGGTGCACCTCCTGCCCGACTACGACGGCACCGTGGGCACCCCGCTCTTGATGAGCAACGCAAGCGCGAAGGAGGCCTACGGCTACGTCTCCGACTGGGAGGACTTCACGCTCTGCGAAGCCGTCCAGGCGTTCTTCGCCGGCGGCAACAACATCGGGCCGATCTACGCCATCAACGTGCTCGACCCCGACACGCACCGCGCCGCCACCAGCGTGGAGGCCGACGTCACCTTCACCGGCGGCGTGGCTGTGCTCGACGACAGCCTCGCCATCGCCAAGACCATCGCGATCGCCAACGTGACGGACCTCGCGGTGGAGTGGGACTACGCGGCCGAGCACTACGTGCTCCACAGCGCCACCGCCACGGGCACCAAGACCGCGACCTACCGCCGCGTGAACCCCGACGCCGTGACCGCCGCACAGGTGGCCTCCGCCGTCGCCGCCGTGGACGACATCTACCCCGCCCACAACGCCATTCCGTCGCTGCTCCTCGCCCCGGGCTGGTCGCAGGAGCCCGCCGTCTACGAGGCGCTCTGCGCCAAGGCCCAGTCCATCGACGAGCACTTCTTCGCCTTCGTGGTGGCCGACCTCTCCACCGAGCAGGCCACGACCGCCGCGGCCGCCGTGGCGCTCAAGGCCACCAACGCCATGAGCTCCAAGTTCTCGAAGGTCTGCTGGCCCATGGTCGCCGACGCCGCCGGCACCACCTACCACCTCTCCACGCTCTTCGCACGCGAGATGGTGAGCAACGACCTCGAGCGTGACGGCGTGCCCTTCGCCACCGCCTCCAACACGGTGGTCTCGCTCGCCAAGGTCTGCCTGGCGGACGGCACCACGGTGCGCATGTACGCCGAGGACGGCAACGACCTCAACGAGCACGGCATCTCCACCGCCATCGCGTGGGGCGGCCAGCTGCGCCTGTGGGGCGGCCACACCGCCGGATACGAGTACGGCGCGGCCAACGACGCCACCGCCGTCTTCGACACCACCATGCGCATGATGGAGTGGGTCTTGAACGAGTTCCAGACCGCGTGGATCGACCGCATCGACGAGCCCATGACCATCGCCCTGCGCGACACCATCGTGGCCAGCGAGCAGGACAAGCTCGACGGCCTGGTGGCCCAGGGCGCGCTGGTGGGCAACCCGACCGTGGTCTTCCTGCAGACCTCCAACGAGGACTCCGACCTCATCGAGGGCAACTTCACGTGGGACTTCGCCATCACGCCTACCCCGCAGTTCAAGAGCGCCAAGGCCATCGTCGCCTACACGGCCGAGGGCCTCAACGCCTACATCACCGAGAGCCAGAGCGCCGGAGAGGAGGGCTAAGCCATGGCCTACAAGTACGTCAACAAGACCTCCGTGGTCGAGGGCACCTCCGTCTACGTCGGCAGCAAGATCGTGGGCAACGACCTCACCGTCACGCTGCCCGAGGTGACCGCCGTCACCGTGGACGTGGGCGGCATGATGGGCACCGTCTCCATGCCGCTGCTCCACCGCCTGGAGGACATGGAGCTCGCCATCTCGAAGGAGGGCCTCGACGCCAACTCCGCCATCCTCACCAGCCCGGGCAAGAAGGAGATCACGGCCAAGTGGGCCTACGACTCCATCGACAGCGCCGGCAACGTCACCGTCAAGGGCGGCAAGGCCATCATGACGGTGGTGCCCAAGACGATCTCGCCCGGCGTGGACCTCGAGCCCGGCGAGACGAGCGAGGGCGACCTCACCTTCGGCGTGCTCGTCTACCGCCTGTACCTTGACGGCAAGCTGGTGCTCCACATCAACCGCCTGTCCGGCATCCTCAAGGCGCTCAACGCCAAGGGCAAGCTGGTCGACTACTCGACCAACTACAAGAACCTGCTCTAGGGCCAAAAGGCAGGTCATGTAGGTCGACCTGCCGCCCATCAGGGCCTTAAAACGGCTTAGAACAAGCCGTCTACCTGCGGAAACGCAGGGAACAGAAAAGACGGGCCGAAAGGCCCCGGCGAGGGGTGCCAGGGCGCACCCCTCGCACGTTATCTGGCGCGAACAGAAAAGGAGATCCCCATATGCAGACCATCAAGCTCCAGAAGCCCATCCTCGTGGACGGCGAGCGCGTGAGCGAGCTCACCTACGACGCCGGCGCCATCACCGCCGAGCAGTTTATCGAGGCCGAGGCCTACGCCGCCAACATCTCGGCGGCCCGCCAGCGCCCCTACAACAAGGTGGCCGAGCTCGACAGCGGCTTCCACCTGGCGCTGGGCATGGAGGCCGTCATCGCGGCCAACGAGGGCTACACCCTCGAGGACCTGTCCCGCGTCAAGGGCATGGACCTGGTGCGCCTCATGGAGATCGGACGAAATTTTACGATGCGGTCTGCGGAGGAGGACGACGCCGAGGGATTGACCCTCGTCGAAGAAGAGGACGACTCCCCCGAGGATCAGGAGTAAGGAGCAAGGAGCTCCGCCGCGCCTGCCGCGACTACTGCCGCGTCTATCACACGGGCATGGAGTCCCTACTCTCCATGCCCATGCGGCAGCTCTGGGAGGAGCTGGCCGACGCGAGCGAGGAGCTCGAGCGCGAGCGCAAGGAGCGCGAGCGGATCGAGCGCCGCGCGCAGCAGAAGGCGCGCAGCAAGCACCACCACAGAAGACGATAGAGAGGCGAGTGCATGGCCAAGGAGATGAAGGCCGTAATCTCGCTGGCGGGCAAGCTGGACAGCTCGCTCATGAGCAGCATCAGCAAGGCCGAGGGCTCCATCGGCAAGCTCAAGAAGCACCTGCAGCCGATAGCCGCGGTGGGCAAGGTGGCCGCGAAGGCCGCGGCAGCCGTCGCGGGCGCCGCTGCGACGGCCACGGTGGCCATCGCCAAGGAGAGCTACAGCAACTACAAGGAGACCGAGCAGCTCGTGGGAGGCGTCGAGTCGCTCTACGGCGACCAGGCGCAGACCGTCATCGACGCGGCCAACACGGCATACAAGCGCGCCGGCATGTCGGCCAACGAGTACATGTCGACGGCCACGAGCTACGCGGCCGTCCTGCGCAACGCCCTGGGCGGCGACCTGCAGAAGAGCGCCGCGCAGAGCGACAAGGCCATCCTGCAGATGGCCGACAACTCCGCGCGCTTCGGCACCGAGCTCTCCAGCCTGCAGGGCACCTACAACAGCCTGTCCCGCCAGCAGTACGGAATGCTGGACAACCTCAAGCTGGGTGGACCAAACCGTTTAGCCCAGCCTAAACCCCGTGAAAACGGTGAAACGCTCGCGCTGGCGGCGTGAGTCAACACCGTGCCAAGCCCCGCAAGGGGAAGGTGTAACGACTATCGAAAGCACGCCCAGGCGGGCGGAAGCGAGTAGAGTACGCCCAAGCGGGCGGAAGCGCGGGGGGCCGCACGGCCAAGAGATAGTCTGATCTGCATGGCGACATGCAGCAGCCCCACGGGGCGGCGCGAGACCAGCGACCTCGCGTGAACGCACATGTACGGTGGTACCAAGTCCGAGATGGAGCGCCTGCTAAAGGACGCCACCAAGCTCTCGGGCGTGGAGTACAACATCGAGAACTTCTCCGACGTGATCGACGCCATCGGCGTGGTCCAGGACGAGCTGGGCGTGACCGGCACCGCGGCGAACGAGGCCGCCTCGACCATCGAGGGCTCCGTGGCCATGATGCAGGCCAAGTGGAAGGACTGGACCAGCGACCTCATGAACCCGGACGCCGACATGGGCAAGTCCACGGACGAGCTCATAGAGAGCGCCCTCACGGTGGTGGACAACATCATCCCCGTGGCCCAGCGCTTCGGCGAGCGGCTCGGGCCCGCGCTCGCGCAGGCCGCGCAGACGATCGTCCCGCAGCTGCCGGGCATCATCGCGCCCATCGCCGAGGGCTTCGTGAGCGTCCTGCAGGTCACCCTCGAGACGCTCATGCCGGGCGTCGACTGGGAGGGCATCTTCGCGGGCATCGGCAAGGGCTTCGACCTCATCAGCTCGCACCCCGAGGTGGTGGCCATCGTCGCGGGCGTGGCCGCGGGCTTCAAGGCCCTGCAGCTCGCCAACGACGTGGCGGGCGTGCTCTCCGCCTTCGCGGGCACCGTCGCGCCCATCGCCGCGTCCTCCGCCGCAGCAGCCGGCGGGCTCGGTGCGCAGGCCGCCGCCGAGACGGCAGCGGGCACCGCGGCAGCTGGATCCAGCACCGCGCTCCTGCAGCTCGGCGCAGCCGTCCTCATGGTGGGCGGTGGCGTGGCGCTCGCAGCCGCCGGCATCTGGGTCATCGTCAACGCGGCCACATCGCTCGCGGCAGCGGGGCCCGGCGCCGCAGTTGCCGCCGCCGCGCTCGGCGCCGCCCTGGTGGGCATGGCCGCGGGCGCGGCCGTCATAGGCCCCGCGCTCACCGCGGGGGCCGTGGGCATAGCCGCCTTCGGCGCGGGCGTGCTCATGGTGGGGGCGGGCATCGGGCTCGCATCCGCCGGAATCGCGCTCTTGGCCACGCAGCTGCCCATGCTCGGGGCCTTCGCGCCCATGGCCGCGCAGGGCATCACGCTGCTCGGCACCGCGACGCTCGCGGCCTCGCCCGGCTTCGCCGCGCTGGCCGTCTCGGCCGCCGCCCTCGCCATCCCCATGGCCACGCTGGCCGTCTCGGGCGTGGTGGTGGGCGCCGCCATGATGCTCATGGCCGCATCCGCCGCCGTCGCGGGGGCGGGCATGTCCGCCATGGCATCGGCCGCAGGGCCGCTCGCCGCGGCCATGCCGGGCCTCGCGGTCTCCACGGGCGCGCTGGCAGTGCCCATGGCGGCGCTCGCCGTGCCCATGGCCGCAGCAGGCGCCGCAGCCGTGGCACTCGGCGCGGGCGCCATCGCATCGGGCGCCGGCATGGCCATGATGGCCGCCTCCGGCATGATGCTCATGGTCTCCATGCCCGTGCTCGCGCGCCAGATGCCCCTGCTCGCCGCAGCGTCCGCCGCGGCCGCCCCGGCCATGGCAGCGCTCGGCGCCGCGACGGCGCCCGCATCGGCCGCCATGGCCGTGCTGGCGGTGGGCGTGGTGACCACCGGCGCGGGGCTCGCCCTCGTGGCGGCAGGCGCCATGGCGTCGACCGCAGGACTCACCGCCATGGCGGGGGCCGTCCCCGCAGCGGCCGCAGGCATGCCCATGCTGGCGTCCTCCTCGGCGATGCTGGGGTCGGCCATGGCCATGGTGCCGGGTCCGACCGGGGCCGCGGCCAGCGCCACCGTGGGCTACGCATCGAGCGCCGCGGCCGCGTCCGGCATGACCGTGCAGATGGCGGCCATGGCCACCGCGGCAGCGGCCACCCTCGCCATGCTGGGCGCGAGCGCCACGCGCGCGGGCGGCATGGTGCGCGGCTTCGCGTCGTCGGCATCCGGTGCGATGGCGAGCTTCGCGGCATCCGCGAGGAGCGCCGCGAGCGCCGCCTACTCGGCCATATCGGGGGCCGTCTCCCAGATGCAGGCCCGCGTCAACGGCGCACGCCTGCACATCTCCGGCATCTCGGTGGGCCCGCTGCCGCACTTCTCGATCGTGGGCGACTTCAACGCCAAGACCAAGAGCGTGCCGCACATATCGGTGAGCTACTACGCCACCGGCGGCTTCACGGACGGGCCCATCGCCATCGCGGGCGAGAAGGCCACCGAGGCCGTCATCTCGTTCGACCCGCGCTACCGCACGCAGAACCTGGGCTACTGGATGCAGGCCGGCAAGATGCTCGGCGTGGCGGGCTTCGCCACCGGCGGCTTCACCGACGGGCTCGCCGACAGCCTCACGTCGGGCACCTCTGCGCTCTCCTTCGCGGCGAGCACGAGCAGCTCCACGAGCGTGAGCTTCGACTTCGGGGGCGTGACCTTCGCGCCCGTCGTGAGCACGGGCGAGGGCGAGCGCGCCGACGTCATGAGCCAGCTGCGCGCGGCCGAGGAGGACTTCTTCGACATGCTCGAGGAATGGGTGGCAGAAAGGACGGCGGACTATGGCCTCGTACTCTAGGGTCGAGTACTACCAGGCGACCCAGACCGATACCCTCGACAGCATAGCCGCGGAGCTCTACGGCAACCCGTTCCTCATGAGCGACCTCGTGGCCCTCAACCCGCAGTTCTCGGGCTGCGTGGCCTTCGACGGGGACGAGGAGCTCAAGGTACCCGTCTACGACGACGACCTCACGAGCGCGTCGGAGACGGTGGCGCCCTGGAGGATGCCATGATCGTCACCTACCGCGACGCGGACATCACCTCGTCCGTCACCGTCACGCGCTGCGTGTTCGAGCAGCGCGAGGACGGGCGCCTGCCGACGCTCACCATCGACTTCGACGACTCCGCACGCACGTGGGACCGCTGGGGCTCGGCCAACGGCGACAAGATCTCGGTGCTCGAGGACTCCGCGCCCAAGACGGGCGACCTCTACGTGGCGAGCTGCGAGCCGCGCATGGGCACCTGGCGCATCCGCGCCACGCCGCTCAAGGTCGCGGACCACCCGCGCACCCAGTCGTGGGCGGGCGTGGGCACGTCCACCGCCCTGGCGCAGATAGCCGGGCAGCTCGGGCTCACGCTCGCGTGCCACGGCCTCTACGACGCCCCGCTCGCGTGGGCGCGCCAGGAGGGCACCGACATGGCCATGGCCCAGCTGCTGGCCACGCTGGCCGGCGCCAGCGTGGACGTCTATGACGGCACGATGCACGTCTGGGGCCACGACTGGGCCGTGTCGCGCGGGACGGCCGGGACCATCGAGCTCACGGGCGAGAGCGAGGCGCGCCTCGTGCGCCGCCGCCGCTTCGGGTCGTGCGTCATGACGCAGGATCCGGCCGAGGGCCGCGCGGCGCTCTCGTGGGAGTACGTGGCCGACGCCGCGCTGCCCGGCACCATGGCGCGCGTGCCTGACGCCGTAGCCTACGCCGACACCGAGCCCCTGCGGGTGGCGGCAAAGGCCGCGCTCGAGCAGGCCAACGCGCGGCGGGACTACGGCAGCGTGGCCGCCGACAGCCTGAGCCCCTACACGCCCGGCGTGGCCGTGCAGGTCACCAGCGACGTGGACCCGAGCTTCGGCGGCACGGCGCTCGTCACGAGGGTGCGCAACGACCTAGTCAACAAGAGATCTAAGACATGGTGGAGGGTGGTATAGATGGCCGGTATCAAGGTCAAGTGGAGGGACTACTCCTTCACCCTCTCGCCGACCTTCCTCACGTCCATCGAGCAGATGTCGCTCTCCAAGGAGTGGGACACCAGCAAGAAGAAGGCGCAGGCCACCGAGCTCACGCTGCCCGTCACGTTCCACAAGGAGCTCGACCAGCGCGGTGCCCTGAGCATCTCCGACAAGATAGCGGCGCTCAACTCCCGCGTGGGCAAGACTGGCGCCATCTACGTCAACGGCGTGCGCCTGGCGCACGCCTACAGCTGGCGGCTCGTCGGCGTCGACGCCAGCGAGGTCAACAACGCCATGGGCGTGCTCGACTCGGCGCACGTGGAGCTTACCTTCCGCTCGATAGGCTGGCCGAAGGGCAAGTCCTACTCCAAGTGGCTGGCCTCCATGAAGAAGGCCGCGACCAAGAAGACAAAGAAGAAGACCACCAAGAAGAGCAAGAAGAAGACCAACGCGCAGATCGCCGCCGAGGTCATCAAGGGCAAGTGGGGCAAGACCGCGGCGGTGCGCAAGAAGAAGCTCACGGCCGCCGGCTACAACTACAACGCCGTCATGAAGATCGTCAACGCGAAGAAAAAGAAGAAGTGATGCCAATGCTCGCAGAGGGTAACAGCAGCCCCGACGCATGCTCGTGGTGCCTGCTCAACACGCTGCGCGGCGAGGTGCCCTTCCGGCGCGAGATGGGCATAGCGCCCGAGGTGTTCGACCTGCCCTTCGAGGAGGCCCGCGCCGCCCTGGACGAGGCCGCGCGCGACGCGCTCGCCGACTACGAGCCGCGCGTGGACGTGGCCGAGGTCGAGATCGAGGCGAGCGAGGAAGAGTCGGCCGGCGGGGCGCCCTACACCGTGAGGGTGGCCGACGCCGACGCCGACAACTACGACGAGTACTGAGAGGGGGACGCCCATGGGGATCTTCCTGGAGACGGACGCCCAGACCATCTACGACGACGTCATCACCAAGCTGCAGGAGGGCTGCGGCGAGGTGCTGCCGGAGGGCGACGAGCGGCGCATCTTCGCCGACGCCATGACCGCCTACCTGCTGGCCGTGCTTACCGACTGCGAGGACGTGGCCAAGCAGAAGATGCTGGCCTACGCGCGCGGCGAGGCGCTCGACGCCATCGGCGAAATGTACGGCTGCGAGCGCACGGCGGGCAGCCCCGCGACCGTTACGCTCGAGTTCACGCTCGACGAGGCACGCCCGCAAGTGACCTACATCCCGGCGGGCACCGTGGCGGCCACGCCCACGGGCGTGCAGTTCTCCACCGACGCGCAAGTGGCCGTGCCCGCGGGCGAGACCACGGCCACGGCGAGCGCGACCGCAGACTGGGAGGGCACCGACGGCAACGGGCTCGTGGCGGGCTCCACCTTCATCATGCTCTCGTCGGTGGCCCACGTCGCCAGCGTGACCAACACCACCACCTCGTCTGGCGGGGTCGACGCCGAGGAGGACGACGAGGACGGCAACGCGCGCTACCGCGCGCGCATCAGGCTCGCGCAGCAGGCCGTCAGCACCTGCGGCACGCGCGCGGCCTACGAGTACTACGCCAAGCTGGCCGTGCCGAGCATCGCCGACGTGTCGGTGCCCGAGCCGGCGACCGCCAACCGCGTGGCCGTCTACGTCGTGGGCGAGGGTGGCACGCAGCTCACCTCCGCCGAGCTCGCCACGCTGCTCGCCGCCGTCTCGGCGGACGACGTGCGCCCGCTGGGCGACGTGGTCAGCGTGCACAACGCCACGCGCGTGGGCTACGACATCACCGTGAGCTACACCTGCGACGCCCAGGACGAGGCGGCCGTGGTGGAGGCTATAGAGGGGGCGAACGGCGCTATCGAGGCCTACGAGGAGTGGCAGGACGAGACGATCGGGCGCGACATCGCGCCGCAGAAGCTCATGGCGCTGCTCTTCGCCGCTGGCGCCGAGACCATCAACGTCACCTCGCCCGTGGCCGGATCCGTCTCCGAGACGCAGGTGGCCAAGGCCGGCACCGTCACCGTGACGCACCAGGCGGTGTAGCCCATGGCCACCAAGTACTACGACGCGAGCGCCGCGTGGCTGCTCCCCGCCTTCATGAGACGCGACGCGCTCGACTCCGCGCTGGCCGGCATCCTGGACGAGTTCGGGGCCGACCTGCACAGCATCACCAAAACCTACCCCACGTGGGGCCACATTGCGGAGCTGGACGAGGATGAGCTCGACGAGCTGGCCGAGGAGATGGCCGTCACCTGGTACGACCGCACGGCAAGCGTGGAGAGCAAGCGCGAGGTACTGGCCAACGCCCGGCTCATCCAGCGCAAGCTGGGCACGAAGTGGGCCATAGAGGAAGTGCTCAACGTGTACTTCCCGGAGTCCGAGGTCATCGAGTGGCCGCGCTACGGGGGCACGCCTGGGCACTTCCGCATCGAGTCCGAGTACGACACGACGGACACGAGCAAGATCAACCGGTTCCTGCGCATCCTGGGCAGCGTCAAGCGCGCCTCGCAGGTGCTGGACGACGTGATCCTCACCGAGCGCTCGGACACCGCGTGCCCGGTGCGTTGCCGCCTGTCCGACTACGAAACCGTCGCCATGGAGGTGATCCGATGACAACAGGCTACCGACACGGCATGTACGCCAAGGCGCTCGCCACCATCTCGAGGGGCAAGACGGCACGCTCCCCGGGCGGGCGGAGGCGCGGGCGCTACGTGATCGTCTACTACAACGAGGCACCTACGAGGGTGCGCGTGAGGGCCGGCGAGACGGCCGTCACGCACATCGACGTTATCAGGCAATAAGGAGGCAAGCATGAAGCAGTACGTGACCGACGTGGGCGCCGCGGCCATCGCGTCGGCAACCGCGTCCGGCCAGGCGCTCGAGTTCCTGGGCATGGCCATCGGCGACGGCGTCTTCTCCGAGTCGACCATGGATCCCACGGCCATGACCAAGCTCATCGACGAGGTGGCGCGCATCGACATCTCGGAGGTCCGCCGCAGCGGCAACACCATCACCGTGGTCACCGACGTCACCAACGACGACCTGGCGACCGGCACCAAGATCCGCGAGCTCGGCATCATCGCCCGCGTGGGCGGCAGCTCCGTGCTGCTGGCCTACGGCTACGACCTCGACCCCGAGACCGTGCCCGACCCGTCGGACTCCGACTACGAGCGCCGCTTCGTCTCGACCATCACCCTGGCGGACGACGAGAGCGGCGTCGTGGTCACCCGCGGCACTTCCGGCGTCAAGTTCGAGGTCGTGGACGGCCGCCTGAAGATGACAGTAACCATCACCGAGGAGGACTAAATTGTCTACCATCAACGAGTATTCGGGGTTCCTTCCCAACGCCGACGACATCGCCGCCGTCGCCAACTCGCTCGCGATCATCGCGGCCGACCACGCGGGTCAGGCACAGATTACGCCCGCAGCGCTCCACTCCATCGCTCGCGCCGGCATCGGTCCCCGCGCCTTCGCACCCGGCGACCAGATGACCGTGTCCTGGAACGACAACGGCTCTGCCGGCACCGAGTACGACGCGGACATCGACTTCGCGCACTTCAAGAACGTCGAGCTCCTGGGCGGCGAGGTCACGCCGGGCATCGTGCAGAAGTTCCATTACACGCTCTCCTTCGGCACCGAGTTCGACGCAGCAGAGGCCTTCTACGCCGTCCCCGCCGCAGGCCTGCCTGCCGGCAAGTACTATATCGAGTTCCCCGTCAATGCAGACAAGATCGAGGCTGGCATCTACGAGTTCACTACCACCGTGGCTCTCTCGGAAGGCGCCCAGCTCTGCATCAACGACAACGCAGCGCCCACGGTCAAGACCTACGCGACGCGCGGCGCCGCCGAGGTGACCGAGACGCTCGCCACGACGAAGGTCACGAGCTCCACCGGCACGAGCCTGGGGCAGTGCGCCAACAACGTGGTCACCGAGACGAACAACTGCTGGACCCGCGTCATTTACGGCTACAACCGCTGGTCGCAGTCGGCCATCCGCCAGTACCTCAACGCAGACGGGAGCGACTGGTGGGTGCCCCAGAACCCGTTCGACCGGCCGCCCAGCTACGCCGCGCGCGCCGGCTTCCTTGCGGGACTCCCCGCCGAGCTCGTGGCCGTCATGGGCAAGGTGAAGGTGCAGACGCTCACCAACTCCGTCGTCGACGGTAGCGTCGTGGACACGACCTATGACAAGGTCTTCCTGCCGAGCTTTGCCGAGGCCTTTGTCAACGACTCGGCGGCAGCCAAGGCAGTCGAGGGCGAGCCCTGGGACTGGTTCGTATTCCAGTCTGACAACGGTGGCGTGCCGCTCACAATCGGCACCACCTACCCGCAGACCCGCGCGTTCCAGATCAACGCAAAGACGACTGCGCAGTACGTGTGGTCGCGCAGCCCGTATCGGTCGTACGCGTACCTCGTGTACAACCGCATCGCAGCGGGCACTCCCAACTACTACACCGCGTACGGCACCAACGTGCGAGCGCGCCCGGCTTGGGTCATCGTCTAATCACCTAATCGCGGGGCGCCGCCGCGCCCCGCGTCCCACCGGAAAGGCGGATCTGAATGTCAGTAGTGGAGGGCAAGCGCAAGCCCAGCAAGCTGGAGGCGGCGATGATGGCACGGCGGCTGGCCGTGCACACCCTTCGGATCTGCGGCAACCGCAACGTCTTCAACCCGTATGTGCGCACTCGCACCGGCGAGGTCGACGAGAGCGGCGAGCCCATCTACGAGACCCACTACAACCCATGCTTCGACTCGCTCGTGAGCGAGCTGTGCACTGACGCGCTGGAGATCTCTCGGTTGGTCTGGAACGCGAACAACATCCGCGTGCGGACGAGGGTGCGCGACGGGCGCACCGAGTACAGCCAAATCGACTCCGGCAAGCGACGTAGCCTGCAGGACGACGCCATACGGCGCTGCAATGACCTGCTCGCTGACATGCAGGTAGCCAAGTCGGCATTCCACCTGCCCGGCAAGAAGGTCAGGCACTGGGGCAAGCTGGCAGCTGAGACACGCGAGAAGATCCGCGCATGGAGGGACTCCGACGCCCGCCGATACAGTGGGCGTCCCTAAGTCTGGGACCATGGCTGTATGTAGTGCGCAGAACGTGTGGTCGCGCAGCCCGAATCGGTCGAACGCGAACAACGTGTACAACCGCAACGCAGCGGGCACTCCCAACAACAACAACGCGAACAACACCAACGTGCGAGCGCGCCCGGATTGAGTCGCCACGGCGCAACGGAAGGTCTTCATGCAATGAGGATGCACGCGCTGTACTTCGACCCAAGGAGTCATGATCCCGAGCCCGAGAGGGCCGAACAATGCGGGGGAGACGGGCAAGACCTGCGGGCCTGCTGCCCTATCAGCTCCCCCGACCCCGAGAACGACCCGGTCACGGGATTCGACGCGCTCTACGAGTCCATGGAGCGCTGCAAGAGCGGGACGTCCTGGAAGGGCTCAGTGGCAAGCTACTGCCTCAATGGCATAGAGCGAACAAACAGGCTCTACGACCGAATAGCGGACGGCAGCTATCGCCCGCGCAAGTCGATGCACTTCAGGGTGACCCACCCGCGCGAGCGGGAGATCACCTCCATCGGCTTCGAGGACCGTGTCTACCAGCGCTTGCAGAACGACAACGACGTCTACCCGAACGTGACCAGGAGCTTCATCAGCGCCAACCCGGCATGCCAGCGGGGCAAGGGCACGGACTACGCCCGAGACCTGCTGACACGCCACATGCGGGAGGCGTGGCGCCGCCACGGTGACACGTGCGTGGTGGTGCAGACCGACGTGCACGGCTACTACGAGCACATCATTCCGCAGGTCGCCTACTGGCGCCTCAGCGAGAGCCTGGACCACGCAGGGCTCCAACGCGCGGTGCAATCGCTCGAGGCGGTAAAGCGCGGCCCGCGTGGGTTCGACCCCGGCAACCAGACTGTGCAGATCGTAGGCATCAGCTACCTCGACCACCTAGACCACTGGGTGAAGGAGCGCCTGCGCGTCCGCTGGTACCAGCGCTATATGGATGACTCGTACCTCATCCTGCCGACCATGGGCGAGGCTCGCCGCGCTCTCGACGAGCTGGTCGTGCGCTATGACGCCGTCGGACTGAAGCTCAGCGACAAGAAGACGAGGATCTACCCAATCACGGACGGCATCACGTGGCTCGGCTACCGATTCCGCTACTCGAGGACCGGCCACGTGATCATGTCCATCAAGCCCGAGGCGATCAAGGAACACCGCCGCAGCCTGCGGAGGATGGTCGCCCTGGCGAAGGAGGGAAGGCTCACGCGCGACAAGGTGGACCAGTGCTACCAGTCGCGCCGCTCCTTCCTCCTGAAAGGCGACAACCGGAGGGCACTGGTCCGGTTCGACCGTTTCTACAAGTCCCTATGGGAGGAGACAAATGAAGTTCAAGAAGGTTAGCGACTTCCAGGAGAAGAACCGCCAGGAGAACGCCCTGGCAGACCTCGAGGAGATGCAGGCGCAGACCCTCATGACCGCGATGCTCACCGACACCCTCATCATCCCCGACGAGGGCGGCGACGAGCTCGACAATGACGGCTTCGGCTTCAACGAGGAGGACTAGCATGGCTGAGAGCTACAAGCAGAAGTATCAGGCACAGCTCGCGGAGAAGCTCTTCCGCGCCGGCAGGATCGGCGACACGCAGCTGCAGGCGCTGCTCGAGCAGGGCGCCATCGCCCTGGAGGGCTACCAGCGCATCTGGGAGCACTACGCCGCCGACGGCTACGACATGGGCGCGCTCACCAAGGAGGACGTGGCCCTGCTCGTGGTGCAGGGCAAGATCGATGCCGACGCCTACGAGCGCGTCACGGGCGAGCCCTACGTCCCGGGTGATGGCGAGGGCGACTAGTGGAGCCCTGGGTCGTCCAGCTCGCGGTGACCATCGTGTCGGTACTCGTGGCCGTCTATGGGGCCGTTCGGGCCTCGAGCCGCGAGCACGTGGATGACGCCACAAGGCAGACCAACATCCTGTCCGAGATCAAGACGGCGCAGGCCGTCCAGAACGTGCAGCTGGGTGACATTCTCAGCGACGTCAAGGAGACCCGTGCCGACGTCAAGGCGCAGTCAATCGCCATCGGTAACGTGCGCGAGCAGCTCGACGAGGTGAAGCGCATCGCTGAGCACGCGGAGCGCGGGGCGAAGGCGGCGCACAAGCGGCTCGACGCCATCGACGCGCCGAGCAAGTACCAGCTGGAGGATGATAAATGACAGACGCAAAGCACCTGGACCCCGACGAGATCCCCTTCTTCGCCGCCAACATCGATGAGCCCGACTTCGACTACCCCATGCCGCAGACCGACGACCTGCCCTCCGTCAACTGGCGCGTCCGCATCCGCAACAAGGCATGGTGGCTGGCCATGGTGCCGGCGCTGCTGCTGCTCGCGCAGGCCGTAGGCTCGCTCTTCGGCTACAAGTGGGACTTCGTGGTCCTCAACCAGCAGATCGCGGCCGTCATCAACGCCGCATTCACGGTGCTGGCGCTCATGGGCATCGTCAACGACCCGACGACCGCAGGGCTCAAGGACTCGACGCAGGCCATGGGCTACGCAGAGCCGAAGGTGACGCGATGATCTCCGGCATCGACATCTACGACGGCGAGTATGGCATCGATCTTTCCAAGACCGGTGCCTCTTTCGTCATCGTCAAGGCAAGCCAGGGCACGACCGCGCAGGGCCACTACAGGGCGCTGGCGAACGCCGCCCTCAAGAACAGTCAGCTTCTGGGCCTCTACCATTTCGTGGATGTGCGCAAGGGTGCGGAGGCGGAGGCCGCCTTCTTCGCCAAGTGCGTCAGTCCCTACCTCGGCCACGCCGCGCTCTTCCTGGACTGGGAGAACAACGACGTCACCGGCCAGAAGAACATCACGGCAGGTCCGAAGTACGCCAAGGCCTTCCTGGACAAGCTCTACGAGCTCACAGGCGTGCGCGCAGGCATCTACATGAACAAGTCCTGCGCGACAGAGTACGACTGGACGGCTGTGGTCAAGGCGGGCTATCCGCTCTGGGGCGCCCAGTACCTCAACAAGTACTACAACAACCAGGTCTACGGCTTCGTCAAGGATCCCACGCTCACCACCGGCTGGGGAGCATGGGGAAAGCCCACCATCTACCAGTACACCAGCAGAGGCAGACTGTCCGGCTATGCCGGTGAGCTCGACCTCGACGTGTACTATGGCTCCATGTCCGACTGGGCGGCCATGGGTACCGTCAGGAAGGCCACGGCCAAGCAGGCCACGGCGAAGGCCGCCGAGCCTGCGACCGGTACCGTCGAGAAGCTCATGAAGCTCGCCTATGCGGACCTCGGCTACTACGCACCGAGCGACCCCGAGCCCGGCAGCAAGGCGGGCCGCTATTGCGCGAGGCTCATGGGCGAGTCGTGGCTCGCCGGTCCGAGCACCGAGATCTGGTGGTGCTGCATGTGGGTGTCGATGATGCTGGACAAGGCCGGGGTCAAATGCCCAGGCTTCCCGACCTACAACACCGACCTCGCATGGAACGGCGGAGCGAAGTCTCGCGCGATTGACAAGGCCGCAATCCGCCGTGGAGACATCCTCATCTTCGACTGGAACTTCAACACGACGGCCACCGACCACATCGGCTTCGCCACCGGTTCGCCCAGGAACGGATACGTCAACACCATCGAGGGCAACGTGGGCAACGCCGTCAAGGAGAAGGTGCGCCCGCTCAGCTCCATCCGCTACGCGATCCGGCCGAAGTACTCCGATGCAGCCACCCAGTCGGTGACCGCATCCACCACCATCAAGAACCCCACGCAGAACGGCAAGAAGCTCGATGTGGACGGCGTTGGCGGCTACAACACCGTCTACGAGGCGCAGGCCCAGCTGGGCACGGTGCGCGACGGTGAGATCTCCGGTCAGGTCAAGGGCAACTACGGGCATTTCGAGGGCATGGTGGCCGTCTCGTTCGGCGGTGGCGGCTCGCAGCTGGTGGGTGCCATCCAGAAGGTGGTCGGCGCCGCCGTGGACAACATCTGGGGCCCCGAGACCTCGACCAAGCTCCAGAAGTGGCTCATCGATCACGGCTACTCCTGCGGCAAGTGTGGCGCCGACAGCTACTTCGGCCATGACTCCGTTTGCGCCCTCCAGCGCTCTCTGAACGACGGGAAGTGGCGCGAGTGGACGGCGTAGACCACGAGTGGGAGTACCACCAGGACGAGCGCGACAGGGCCGTGGAGATAGGCGGACGGATGGCAGTCGCAATCGGCATCTTCTGCCTGCTGTGGCTCCTCTTCCACGTCGCGGTGATCGCCATGACGTTCCTCTACGAGTCGCTGGTCACTCTTGTGACCGGCATCGTGAGCATGCTCGTCTTTGCGGCATCCATGACGTGCTAGAGAACAATCACGCAGTCATCAACACAGGGGCCCTCGCTAGTCGAACGAGGGCCCCTTTCGCATGTCTGCAGGATCTTGTTGAGGTAGGATGAAAAGCGTTAGTTACGCTGCCAGTGGTAGGCCGATGGCATATGTACGTGCGCGACTGTAGAGCTTAAGTGTTCGCAAACTGCGTATTTTGGCCCACCAAATTGCCGACGTGCGAACACCGCTTTTATCTGCGGGTTCGCACGTTTTCATATAGGCACATTTCCTACGTGCGAACTCCAAATCGTCCCTGATGCCCTGAATGTCCTCCAGGGTGTATCCCTGTTCCTCGTCTGCCAGACCAAGGTTGAAGATCACCACGGCATTGCGCTTGTCGATGAAAACCTTGTCGATGAACGAGTCGGCCAGCAGCTTGCGATACTCGACGTTCTCCCTGCTGCCTAGGAGGAACGAGTCAAGAAACGCCCTGGCGCTCTCGGCATCCATGGTCGCGGACATCTCGGCCTCCTCGCGCGCAACCTTCGCCTCGAGCGCCGCAATCTCGTCCTCGATCTCCTTCATTGCGTCCATCACGCTCGACGCGGGGAGCCCGTCTGCGACTGCCGCCACAAGACGGTCGCGCCGCTTCTTATCTGCTTGAATCTGCTCGCGCCACTCTTCGGCCATCTGTGGCTGCATGGCTGACCACTCCAGCATGTCGGCCACGATGGCATCCTTTGCCTCGTCATCTTGCAAGACCTCGACGATGGCATCGATCACGGCATCCTCGACTAGCTGCGAGCTCACGCGCTTCCTGCATCCGCCCTTGTTCATGCACCCGTAGTACGTGTACTTCTTCCCGCTCGAGGACGTGCCAGCAGTGCCGCACATGGCGCGCCCGCAGTCCAGGCAGTAGCACTTGTCCGTCAGGACGTAGTCGTTCACCTGCTTGCAGCGCTTCATCGACTGCCTCCTCTTCCTCAGCTCCTGCACGGCCGCAAATGTCTCCTTGGATATGATGGCGGGCATCCCGCCCTCCACCTCGATGTCGCCGAAGTGGTAGACGCCCATGTAGGCGCGCTGCCCCAGCAGGTTTGACAACGTGCGCACGTCCCACCTGTTGCCGCGCAGCGTGCGCTGGCCCTCGGAGTTGAGCCATGCGCAGATCTCGTTACCGCTCGTGCCGGCAAGGTAGAGACGGAAGATCTCGCTCACGTAGAAGGACTGCTCGGGATCGATGACGAAGTGGTCACTCTCGTCCACCGAGTACCCATAGATCCGCACGCCGACGGTGCGCAGCTGCTCGGCACTCTTTCGCATGCCATCCTTCACCAGCACGGACAGGTTGCGGCTGTAGTACTCAGCGAAGATCTCGCCGATGGACTCACGCAGGAAACCGTCAGGCGTGTCCTCGAGCTCGCCCTCGCGCACCGACACCACGCGCACGCCGGCAGCTCTCAGGCGCCGCATGTTGCGCTTCGAGTCCTCCACGTTGCGCGCAAACCGGTCTTGCTTGTAGATGACCAGTGTGCCGAAGAGCCCGCGCTCAGCGTCGCGCAGGCAGCGCTGGAAGTCGGGTCTGCGGTCGTTGGTGCCGCTCATGGCCAGATCCTTGTAAACCGGACCCAGCGTCAGGTCGTGGCCCTCGCAGTACTTGCGTATGGCCTCGAGCTGGATCTCTATCGACTCCTCGCGCTGGCGGTCAGACGAGAACCGTGCGTATGCGGCAGCAATCGTAGAGTTTCTGTCCTTGGTCTGTGCTATCTTCTTTCTGGGCATGGCGATAGTCCCTTCCGCCGTGTTGCCTGGCATGGTGCCTACGCCAATAGGCACGCTGCGCCGCCCGATTTGCGAGGTCGGGCGGCGCATTCTTTTAGGTCCATTTAGCCGGTGTCTGCGAGATCAGACGTAGGTTTCCCCACCATCCCCTCTTGTGATTGTGCCACCGCCTCTATGGCCGCTCGCCCCTGGGGCGTCGCCGATCTGTAGGCATTGATAATGCGTTGCTCGTTCTCGGTGTAGATCGGTATGCCTTGCGCCTGTTTGGGTGCTTCGCGACCAGCAAGCTCGTCTAGGGTGCAACCGAGAGCGTCTGCAAACATCCAAGCCATAGCTAACGTGAGCTTGCTCGCTCCCTGTTCGTAATTTGTATAGGTGTATGGATTCACGCCGACGTGCTCTGCGAATTCACGCGCACTCTTAAAACCGGCTTTGATTCTGTACTCCTGCAGCTTGAACCTCATGAGTATGCCCTCCTTCAAACGTTACATTAGCGAGATTCGCTAATAAAATCAACACCACGTTGCAAAAATCAGTTGACATTAAGTTGTTTCTGGTTATAGTGGATTCAGGCTTAAGTGAAATCCACTAAAGCCAATTCATCACAGTGATGAATTGTTGCATGGTTGGTTGACAGGACCAACCAACCATGCAACCGCTCTTTGACCGTGAGAAGGGGTGAAGACATGACAGAAGCCGAGCTCAAGGCAGGAATCGAGCGCCGGGAGCAGACGATCAAGGGTGGCCTGCGGGCCGAGCGAAACCGCGCGAACATCTCCCAGGCAGACTGCGCAGCGGCCATCGGTGCCAATAGGGCGACCCTCAGCTCGTGGGAGCAGGGTGCCGGGTCCATCGGCCTGGAAGAGGCCTGGAGACTCGCCGACCTGTTCGGTATCACGCTGGATCAGCTCGCCGGGCGCAGCATTGCGCCTGCAACCGCGTAAGCCGCGCATACCCGCGATTGTCCCGCCCTGGTGCGGCTCTCTTCGCTCCGGGGGCGGTCACTCACAGGCAGGTCGTGCTCGGAGGTCGCAAGGGTCGCAGCCAGTGGCGGTCTCACACTCCGGTCACATGCGTTACGGCACGTGCGTCCCCCTTTACGCACGGCGGCGCCTGACAGAGCCGCACTTGGGCGGGGCAATCGCAGGAACAGCGGAGCGCCAGTCACGTCAAACAAGGAGCAGCACCATGGCAGACAACAGCACCTACACCTACGACGACGTCATGCAGGCCATCTGCTGCGCGCTGGCCTTCGGGTCGGACGCGGGGCTTGCCGCACGCGACGTGATTGACACCGGCGCCAAGGGCGAGGGGTCGCGCTGGGGCGTGGCACCTGACCGCTTCGGCGGCATCCTCATGCCCGGGGCCGGCAACACCATCCACATCTCCGGCGAGGCAATGCGCCTGCTGGCCGAGGCCGACCGGCAGTGCGACGCGCGCTGCCGAGAGATCCGCTATCACCTCGGCAACACCACCTACGACCTGCGCAAGGACGCATAGACGGCATTCATGCGCGTCTCCCGCGCGGGGCCGGCTGGCATCTTGACGAGCGAACATGCAGGGCCTCGGTGGCCGGAACAGGAAGAACAACCCGAGAGAAAAAGAATCGGGTCTGCATGGAAGGCCAGCCGTCCCCACGCGGGGGACATGCACGAAATAGCACGGATTGACACGAAACAGCACGGATGAAAGGGGACGAGATGGAAGGGACCAACCTCAACGAGGTCTTCCAGAACGCGATCGACAAGGCGACGGAGCCCGGGATTCTGCAGGAGCTCGTCGACGCCAAGGTGAAGCGGCTCGTGGAAGACTCCCTCGACAGTGCCCTCAAGTGGGGCGCGGCGCGCAAGGCCTTCGAGGCCAAGGTGTCGGAGCTGCTGATACCGGCCATCGAGCGTTGGGATGTGTCGCGCTGCAACGTGAAGCTGGAGACGCTGCTTGACGATCTGGTGCGCGAGTCGGCCATCGCCGAGCGCGCCGACATCCTGCGCCGCTTCAAGCTGGTCATGTCGAGCGACGGCATGCCTGAGAGCGTGACCGCAACGCAGATCGCCGAAGAATGGGAGAAGTGGGCCGCCGAGGACTTCGACTGCGACGGCTGGAGCGTCATCGATGGCAAGTACGCGGAGTTCGAGGCATACGAGGACGTCTTGGGTCGTGGAAGCGGGTACTCGCGGCTCTTCGAGTATGCGACGCTCCACTTCCATGTGGGCACCGACGCGAACGGCAACAACGACAGGCTCAACGTCCGCATCCCTATCTCGCGCTGGCGCGAGGAGGAGACCTGGACGGTGGACCGTCACCGCGACCTCAACGTTAGCGACCTGCGCAACATCCCCGACTTCGTGGTGTGGATCTACAAGCTCGCCCTTGCGGGCACGCCAGTAGAGCTCGACATCGACGGATGCAACGTCGAGTACATCCAGCCCGCAAGAGAACCCGAGTACGAGCTCTGCTAAAGAAAAGGCCGCTGGTACCAGCAGCGGCCACGGCTCAAGAGATTGGAAGACCAGATGAGCACGAAGACAAGTATAGCACCGCAGAAGGACACGAAGCGCCAAGAGCAGGCGCCAAGTCCTTACTTCCTCATCGACAAGGACGTCCGCAAGGGCTTCGGCCACATGCTCGGCATGCTGTGGCTGCGAGAGCTCGAGGCCAGGAAGGCACAGGTGGCGTGATGGGCTCGATCGTCGAAAGAATCTTCTGGGGCATCGTGGAGGCCGTCGACTACCTGGCATGGCGTGTCGGCAACGCAATGCGCCGCGACCAGCGCGTCGAGTTCGCCGTGTATGCGGTGGCAATCCTGATCATCCTCCTCATGTTCGGCTTCGCCGGCTCCATGGACTACGCGGACGAGCAGCGCGAGATCGCCTACTGGGCCGAGCGCGGCATAGAGATCGCGAGGTGGTAGCGATGGCGCAGCAACACGAGCAGGACGCAAACGCCAAACAGGACGACTGGATGGTCTGCTTCGCGCAGGAGGCCGTCCTCTACGAGAAGGCATGCCAGAAGTACGTCAACGACATCCTCAAGCTGCGCAGCAGCTACCAGGCACGGGACAAGGAAAGCGAGGTCTAGCGATGCAGTACGAGGTCATGGAGGTCGCGCTCGGCGACATCCTCTTCAACGAGAACAACCCGCGCAAGGACATGGGCGACCTGGAGACGCTGGCCGCCAGCTTCACGGACGGCGAGCCCTTCACACCGCCCATCGTGGCGCGTGACGGCCGCAGGTACCGCCTGTTCGACGGCGAGCGCCGCGTGAGGGCCATGCAGCTGCTGGGCACCGAGCGCTGCCACGTCAACGTCTACCCCAGCTTCGTGGCCGCCGAGGCCGCCATCGCCAGCATGGCCACCAACCTCAAGAAGCCGCTCGGCTCCGAGGAGCAGGCCAACGGCTTCCAGACGATGCTCGAGTACGACCTCTCCGACGAGGACATGCGGCGCGCCACTGGCATGGAGATCGAGAGGGTGCGCACCGTGCGCCGGGTGTTGGCCAACTATGCCGGCTCCTCCGTGCAGACCGACCTGGACGCCATCTTCGAGGCCGCCGAGTTCGACGACCCCGAGGAACAGCGGATGGTGCTCGAGGCAGGCAGCCAAGCCCACTGGAAGGCCCAGGAGATCCGCAGGAAGCGCAGCTGGGCCGCCAAGTGCGCCAAGATCCACGCGGCCATAGCGCGCTGCGGCGTGCCTGACGAGCGGATCAGCGACGAGCAGCTCGAAGATAGAGACCTGCCGGGGTCTATGGGGCTGAAATTCCTGGGCTACGTGACGGCACCAAAGGACGCGAGCACGATGCTCGACGGCTACACCACCGAGAAGGCCGCTGCGTGGCTCTCGGACCGCTCCTACGAGGTCGCATACCTCGTGTATGTCGACGCGGCCGAGGAGGCCGAGAAGCCCGGCGAGGCGCACAGGCGCCGCATGCAGCAGGCGCTCGACAAGCTGCGCGACTGGATCTCGGAGGGCCGCAAGTCCGCCACCGCCTGGTACGTGGCCGCCTACGAGCGCGACGGCGCGAAGTTCACGGCGCTCAACACGGCCGTCTGCAAGAGCCGCGCCAAGCTCGACGACCTGGACGAGAGCCTTGCCGACATGGTGGTCGTCTCGACGCCCTCGATGTACGAGGTCTGCAGGTGGATCTCAGGCGCCATCTCGCGCAACCGCTTCGCGCTGGGCTACACGGACTCCAGCATCTACATCTCGTCCTGGAACGGCGAGAACGCCGGCGCCGCGTGGTCTCTGCTGCAGAAGTCCGGCTGGGTGCCGCCCGAGGGCACGCCCGTGGAGCTGTGCGCCGCCTTCGACGACAAGGAGGCGCTCGAGAAGCTGGTGCAGAGCATCACCGGCGAGCAGGAGTAGCGGCCATGAACGGCGTCAAGTGGATTAAGCTCGACACGGGCATCTTCCAGAGCCCGAAGGTGCGCAAGCTGCGCAGGATGCCGAGCGGCGACACCGTCGTGCTCGTCTACATCGACCTGCTCACCATCGCGGGCCGGCAGGGCGGCACCGGCGAGCTCATGCTCACCGACAGCATGCCCTTCGACCTCGAGGACCTGTCATTCGAGTGCGACACCGACGTCAACACCATGCGCATGGCCATGACGATGCTGCAGCAGCTGGGCATGGTGTCCCTGCGCGATGACGGCTGCTTCGTCATCGACGGATGGGAGGACCATCAGGCGGTGGACGGCGCGACGCTGAAGAACCGCGAGCGCCAGCGCCGCTACCGCGAGCGGCAGAAGGCCAAGAAGCTGATCGCAGCCCCGCAGACCGAGGACGCAACCGCCGGAGAGTTCGCAAACTGCGAAGACTGCCCTAACCAGACTGGTGACGTTGCGAACACCGTAACGCATAACGTTACGCAAGACGTCACTGAATACACCCTAGAGATAAGAGATAAGAGTAAAGAGGAAGAGAGAAAAGAAAAGGAAAAAGAAAAGCGCGAGCGCGACGTCACGGAGGTCATCGAGTACCTCAACGCCAGGAGCGGCAAGCAGTTCCGCACCAACGGCAAGGAGACGAGATCGCTCATACGCGCCCGGCTCTCTTCCGGCTACACCGTCGACGACCTCAAGGCCGTCGTGGACTCCAAGTGCGTGGCGTGGGGCGCCGACCAGCGCATGCGCGAGTACCTGCGTCCCTCCACCCTCTTCGCCCCGAAGAAGTTCGACGAGTACCTGGCGAACGCCAGAGCGCCGGCCACGCCCGCGAGGGCGCCAGACGGGCAGCCCATCGACTTCTCGATCTACGACTAGCGAAGCGAAAAGGGGACCAGAAATGCAAATCGACCGAGAGACGCTGCTGAGGACCGGCATACCCGAGCGCTACTGGGCGGCCGACACTGACCTCGAGCTCCCGCGCGACAGGGGCCTCTACCTTTGGGGACTCGTGGGCAGGGGCAAGACCCACGCCGCCTGCGCCCTCGCGCTGCGCGAGCTGCGCAACGGCACGCCCGTCTACGAGGCCGGCACGCACGAGGTGGTGGCCTACCGCAGGCCCATGGTGCGCTTCATCTCCATGATCGACGCGAAGAACCGCGTGAGCGACACCTTCGGCACGAGGCAGAACCCCGCCGAGCTGCGTGCGATGCTGCGCAACTGTGACCTGCTGGTGCTCGACGACGTGGGGCGCGAGGACGCCAAGCCATGGGTGCAGGAGTTCCTGATGTCGGTCGTGGACGACCGCTACAACGCGCCCCGGCACCGCACCATCGTCACCAGCAACTACTCGCGCGGCGAGCTCGCGAAGCGCATAGCGGCCGGCGACGACGCCACCATGGCCAACGCCATCGTGAGCAGGCTCGCCCAGATGACGCAGGCCGTCAACATCACCGGCCCGGACAGGAGGATCCAGCAATGAGGTACGAGGTGGAGGTCGAGACCTTCGACACGATGTGGCTGCGCGACCACGGCTTCGTGGACGAGACCGGCATGCCGAGCAAGGAGAGCATGACCAAGCTGGGCGAGGAGGCCATGGAGTGCTACTCGGCCTGGGAGGACATGCGCAGCAGCCGCGCCAGCGGTGAGACGACCACCGACACGTGGCTCAGGCTGAACCACAAGCTGCTCGACGAGCTCGCCGACGTCATCCAGGCGGCGTGCAACATCGCATCGATCTGCGGGGCGAACCAGCACGACATGGCCATAGCACTCTACGAGTGCAGCGCCCGCAACGAGCGGCGCGGCAGGATGGGACGGAGGTAGACATGGGCAAGCGAACCGCAAGAAGGTGGAGCGAGGCCGAGGACCGCCTCATCCGCGAGAACCCCGGCAAGGGCCCGAGCTGGGAGGGATGGGCCGCGCTGCTGCCCGACCGCACGGAGGCCTCCATCGCCCGCCGCCGGCAGATCCTCGGCGTGCAGTTCGAGCACAGCGGCCGCCAGTGCGAGTGGCGTGCCGGGGCCGACGTCCAGCCGCAGGCAGAGGTCGAGCCCGCGCCGCAGTGGACCGACGAGCAGGTCGAGGCGCTGCTGGGCCACTCGCTCGCCATGGTCAAGGCAACGGGCCACAGCATCCAGGAGTGCATGGTGCGTCTCGCCGAGCTTGTGCGCGCATACCGGAGGGAGGCTGCGTGATGGCGAACATCGAGAACATGGTCAGGCAGTACCTCGTCAAGAACCACTACGACGGACTGTGCAACCCCGGCAACTGCGGATGCGACCTGCAAGACCTCATGGCCTGCTGCGAGCCGAACGGAACCGCATGCGAGGCCGCCTACCGCTTCGACTGCTCGCGGTGCATGGACGGCCCCGACTTCAACAACGACTGCCCGATGTGCGACGGAGACAACGACTACATGATGTCCACCGACATCGACTACTGCCACCCGATGTACGTCAGGGGTGACGAGTGATGGCCGCCAACAGGATGGACCACCAGCCCTGCCCGTTCTGCAGGGGCCGCGACCTCAAGGTCAAGAACCTGTGGCGCGACAAGCTCACCGGCGAGTGGACCTACCGCTTCGTGGCCTGCGCGTGCAAGGCCGCAGGCCCGCCGGTCCCCTACGACCAGGGCGAGGAGGGCGCGTGGCTGGCGTGGGACACCCGCGCCGAGCCCGAGCCCACGCTCTTCTAGGCGGTGGTCACGATGGCTACCACCACGCTGACCTGCGGCCGCTGCGGGCGCGAGACGTTCTGCCTGTACGTGCGCATGAGCATGTCCGCAGCCGAGCGCAAGAGGTACGGCAAGCGCTACTGGATCTGCGAGGACTGCAAGAGGAAGTACCGAACGACCACGAAGGTGGAGGGAAAGAATGCCTGAAATGGAGAACACGATCATCGCAAGGCTCGTCGACGAGAACACGCTCGACTTCAACGGGACGCTCTTCGTCCGAAAGTCAGGCGGCAGGTCCGACGAGGAAGTCCTGCTCATGCCGATGGACAACACCATGGCGCCAAGGCTGCGCTGCACCAACTGCGGCTACGAGCGCAACTACCACTACTGGTACAAGGGCTCGGGCTTCACCGAGCGCATCGTCGGCTACTGCCCGGGCTGCGGGTACCACATCCTGGGCACGCTGGGCCAGACCGAACGGCAGGGAGGCGAGCGATGACGCGGCGCGACGAGCGCGTGCACGACCTGCTGTACTCGTGCGACAGCAGGTCCGAGCTCTGCGAGCGCATCGCCGACCTCGAGGAGTTCGCGCGCGAGATGCTCGACGAGCTGGCCGACTACGACCCGGCCATCTGCTCTCGGCACGTCAGAAGGGCACAGGAGCTGGAAGTCAAGGAGGAGTCATGAACGGCAACATGAAGGCAAATCTCGACTACGCGGCGTCGCGCGCGCTGGATGCCGCAGCATGGATCGCCAAGAGGTCTTACCACGGCGTGGTGCAGCTCACGCGCAGGGGCGACGAGCTGGAGATCGTGGGCACCAACTCATACGTCCTGCTGTGCGCATCGGCACCGTGCGACTTCGAGGGCTGGCCGGACGGCGAAACCGTCAAGTTCTCCAGCGACAAGTACCGGGCAAGGTCCGTGGCCAAGCTCTTCAAGGCGGCCTGCAAGCATGCGCCATGCAAGATCTTCGCCACGGTCGAGGACTGGGAGGGCACCCGCGTCCTCGAGCTCGAGGCGGTTGACGCCGGGGAGTACAGGGTCATAGCGAGAATCAGCCTCGACGATGGGAAGCCCCTCAACCTGGAGAAGTTCGAGAACATGCCCGACGACGAGCACAAGGGGCATGTCGCGTCGACCAGCAAGACGTGGCACGAGATCGCCGAGCTCGTGCGCAGGACGGACATGATCAACACGACGTGGACGTTCCACGACAGGGGCCCGCTCCACGCCTTCGACCTGAGACGCCACGACGGCAAGGCCTACGTGATCGCCATGCCCGTAAGGGCCGGTGACAACGAGTAATGGCGATGAACAAGGACACCATCGACATCATCGACGCCATCGCCAACCACAACATGCAGCGCGCCCGCATGGCCGCCCTGGCGGCAGTGACCAACGACACCGCGCAGAGTCGCGAGTGGTGGCGCAGGGAAGTGCGCAAGAAGCTGGAAGCCGAGCCGTTTGAGCTGAGCGAGGCGCTGCCGAGCGACCTGCGCGGCATGCTCGTGGTGGAGGACAGCTCCAAGTTCCCCGTCGGCCGCTTCAACCTCGACTCGACCAACAGCGAGGTGGCGCACCACGTCAGGAAGGTACGCAAGGCGTGCGACCGCCTCGCAGCCATGGGCATATCCTACGCGAACGCCACCATGCTCCACGGCGAGCCGGGCGTGGGCAAGACCATGCTCGCGCGATACGTGGCCTACGAGCAGCGGCTGCCCTTCGTCTACGTGAGCTTCGCCCGCCTGGTGGATTCCTACATGGGCGCCACGGGAAAGAACATCGACAGGGTATTCAGCTTCTGCGAGTCGTACCCGTGCCTGCTCATGCTCGACGAGATAGACACCATCTCGGCCACGAGGACGTCAGCCCACGACGGCGCGGCGAAGGAGCTGGGCCGCGTGACGGTGACGCTCATGCAGCGCCTCGACCGCCTGAACGGCTCCATGATTCTGATGGCCGCCACCAACAGGATCGACATTGTGGACCCGGCACTCAGACGGAGATTTACGCGCGAGTTCGAGATCACCCGGCCAAAGGACTTCGGCGAGGTCCGCAGCATCATAGAGACGTTCCTCGACGACTGCGGGCTCCGCTACGACGTCGGGAAGATAGAGCGCATCGGATCGCAGTGGTCAGGCCCGTGCCCGACGCAGGACAGGATCATCAAGGCTCTCATCGAGTCCATCGCAGATCACGAGCTGCAGGGGCTGCCGAAGGAGCACGAGGTGAGCATCGGCTTCCTGCCCAAGATGATGGAGGTGGCCTCATGATGTGCGACGAGAGGACCAAGCCCGTCGGAGATGCAGAGATCTTCATGCGCATGATGGCCAACTTCTCGGACTTCGGGAGCTGGCGCATACGTGCGGCGGCAGCGCACGGGAGCGTGTTGCCGCCCATGGTGGCCAAGCTCGCCGGGAGAAACGGCTACGTCGAGGTCTGGGGCGGGCGCGCCCACCGCATGGAGGTCTGGTACGTCGGCAAGGACAAGAGCGAGACGCTCGTCGGCTACGACTGCACCTGCGTCGACGGCTCACTGCGCGTGGCCATCGCCACGGCCTGCAACCTCGCGGGAATCCAGCGCGCGCTCTTCTAGGAGGAATGATGATCGCAGGACTGCTCTGCTTCGCTGGCGGCTTCGCCTTCGGCGTGACCGTCATGGCACTGCTGGTATCCGGTGACGACAGGAGAGGATGATGTCGTACAGCAAGAAAGACGAGCGCCTTCAGGCGCTCACCGAGGAATGGATCAGCGGCCTGCTCTGCGAGTGCTCTCGCCAGCAGCTCACCGGCGAGGACGTGCGCACCGTGCTCGGTGCCACGGGAAGGGCGATGGCGAACATCGCCGCGATCTACGCCCCGCGCGACCCGCAAGCCGCGTTCGAGTGGGCGGGCCTACCGGAGGACGCGGCTGGCCACGCCATCTGCATCTCGTGCGCGCCGGCCCTGGCAATCGGTGACGTGGTGCGCGCCGAGATCCACAGCTCGGGCCCGAACCGCACCGAGCTGTGCGAGGGCACGGTGGTGGACGTAGTCGTAGGACGCTACCTCGCCAAGGGCGTGACGGAGGTCGACTACCTCCTGCGCTACGAGGAATGCAAGGAGCAGTGGGTCAGCCCGGGGCAGGTCGCCAGCGTCAAGGCGGCAGAGGGCTGGGCTGCGTTTGGCGGGGAGACCGAGCTATGACGGCGGCAGAGAAGGCCAAGAGGCTCATCATCGTGCCCATCGTCGCGCTCGAGCTCGCCCTCGTCATCGCTGTCGGCAGCGTGCGCGTGGTGGCCGCCTTCACGCGGGGGCTCGTCCGCCATGGCTGAGGTCAAGGTCTGGCGCGACAGCAAGACCGGCAACTGGTACGCGCGCCGCTACCTGGGCACGACCGTGGACGGCAAGCAGCGCAGGCCGAAAAAGATGCTGGTGGGTGCAGAGACCTACGCCGAGGCGAAGGCCATGGCCGACGAGTGGAGCGAGTCGCTCGACGTGAGCTGGCTCTCGCAGAGCCTGGAGCTCTATGTTGGCCACGTCGAGCACTTCGGCTCGAACCGCGCCGTCGGCGGACCGAAGGCCAACACCACCGACGCCTACCGCAGGGACATGGCCAAGGTGCTCGACATCATGGGCGACAAGCCCCTGGCGAAGGTGAGCACCATGGACGTGGAGCGCATGAACGTGTGCCTGCGCGAGCGAGGCGTGAGCAACGGCCACGTCGAGCGCATCGACCACTTCCTCTCCGGCGCCTTCCAGTACTTCGTGCAGATGAAGATGGTGGAGGGCAACCCCGTGCATGGCGTGCGCGTGTCGCGCGCCGACGAGGCAAAGCTCAAGCGGATCCCGCTCGATGACGCCGAGCGTGACCGCGTCTACGCCGCCGCAGACTACGCTCTCGCCCATCTGGGAGAGGAGCGCTGCGACCTGCGCGAGCTGGTGCGCTCGACCTGCGCATGGCTCGCCCTCAAGACCGGCATGCGCGTGGGAGAGATCTGCGCCCTGCGCCGCCGCGACCTGGACAGCGACCTCGACGGCAACGCGAGCATCGTGGTACAGGGCACCATAGTGGAGAAGCCGAGGATGCACCGGCAGGCCATCACCAAGAGCAACCGCGACCGCCGCATATCGGTGGGCCCCGAGGTGGTCGAGCGCCTGCGCGCCGTCATGGCCAAGGAGGAGGAAGAGCTGGGGCCGATGGGCCCCGACTCCCCTCTGCTCACCTGGTGCAGCACGTGGGCGAGGCCCTCGACCGTGAGCGGGTGGGTGAGCGGAAACCGCGAGAGACTTGGGCTGCCCAGGCGCACGACCTTCCACACCTTCCGCCACACGCACGTCTCGTACCTCGCGAAGCGTGGCGTGAGCATCGTCATCATCTCGCACCGTCTCGGCCACTCGTCCCCCAGCATGACGCTCGACCGCTACTCCCACATGTTCGCCGGCGACCTCGACAGAGCGGCAGCGGTGGCCATGAGCGGCGCCAACCGGCAGTGACCCTGGAGTGACCCCGACCCATGACCACGAGAGCAGATAACCGCAGCATGAAGCCCGAGATACGAAGCGACGCACAGATAACAACTTATTATGACAAGGAGACCAAATGAACGCCCTCGCACTGCTCAAGATGGCGCGGATGTCCGCCGAGGAATGCGACCTGTGCACGCTGGCCGACCGTGCCGACCGTGAGGGCATATCCGTGGGCAGGCTCACCATCGGGAAGCCGATAGCGAGGGGCGGGAGCTCGAAGGACTGGACGGACCGCCTCATCTCGATCATCGACCCCAGCACGGACCGAGGAATGCGCGGCCGCATAGCCGAGTACGCGCGCGGCGTCATGGACGGGGCATGGGAGCTGATCGGGCTCGTGAGCGAGGAGATGGGCGATGACCGCGCCGCCCGAATGCTTGCCGAGTACTACCTCGAGCCCACGCACGACTGGCAGGACGTGGCCGGACGCATGGGCAAGTCGGAGCAGACGCTGCGCGCCTGGCGCAATCGCGCGTGCTCGTGGCTCGACGCACGCTACGCGATCGATGTGTCGGACGGCGGAGCCGTGACCGTTCGCCGGACGAGCAGATAAGTGGCGAGACCTCGGCAAACGCTGCGGCGCCGAGCCGCTGGCCGCACGCTCCACGAATCCGACACTTGAAACTTTCGCCGGGTCTCTGATATTTTCTACCGTGGCAAAAGCCATGAGGGTCGAGGGCATCACACCTTCGGCCCTCTACTTGTCTCGAAACAAACCGGGGGTCTTCCGAAAAAAAGGGTGGGGGGGGTATCCATGGCGCGCTCGATGATTAGCGTGGACGTAGCCAACTACGACCAGGTCTGCAAGGAGCTGCGCGAGGTACCCAAGGATCTGGCGAAGGGCGTGCGCCGCGTCAACATCCGACTCGCCAAAAGCGGAGTCAACACCATCGTCCGCAACGAGGTGACCCGGGTCTACAACATCAAGAAGGGTGACCTCAACGCCGAGAGCGCACGGCACTACGACCAAGTCCAGACCATCAGCCTGGCGGGCGTCTCCATCCCGTTCTTCAACGTGACCTACACCGGACGCATGCTCACGCCGAAGCACTTCGGCATGACGCCCAAGGCCCGACCAGGAAACACCCCACCCTACGTCTTCGGCAGGAAGGGTGGCCGCAACTACCGCGTGAGGTGGAAGCCCTTCCGCGCTGGAGGCCGCGAGGTGTTGACCGCAGACTCCGGCATGCCTGCGTTTCTCGCATCGGCCAACAATGCGGAGCTCGCCTTCGCCCGTCTCGGCTCGACGCCCATGCCCATCGAGGCAATCAAGCGCCTGTCCGTGCCCATCATGATCGAGAACGAGAAGGTCTCGCCGCAGATTCAGTCCGAAATTGAGAAGCGGATCGAGAAGGAACTGGCCCGCATCATGGGCTAGGGGCCCGGGTAGCATCGAAAAGGCCGAATAGGTTCTTTCGGAAGCACAAAAGCCGGTGAGGTTCGAGGG
>Ga0326513_10000324_pt1 | contig 39640 bp, 62 predicted proteins | sample 2_2465_0518_D_FD_203654 | JGI IMG/M metagenome (GOLD analysis project Ga0326513, IMG submission 203654) | Bovine rumen microbial communities from UC Davis, California, United States - 2_2465_0518 | ecosystem: Host-associated > Mammals > Digestive system > Stomach > Rumen | place: USA... | reverse complement strand
ACTGTTCACCTCTCTTGGTACGAATATCAAGAACGGTATCAAATCGTGGTTTAACACGATGAACACTCAAAAGGGTTGGGAGAGCATCGGGGCAACTGTTCGCCTTGCTCTTACCGCGCTTGTTGATTTTGTTGGTGGTCTTCTGCCGGATGCTGATGAATGGGATGAGTTTGAAAAAGGTATTACGGACGCTATCGAACAAGTCTTTAACGGTCTTGCCGGGGACAACGGAGAGATCAATACGCTTGCGGAGAAATTCGGCACTGTTATCGAAAAGATAATTATAGCCGCCTTTAAGATGCCAGTTACGAAAATCAAGATCCAACAGGCAATCATTAAAGGCTTCCTTGAAAGCATCGAAGATACTGCGGTCGGGAAACTCCTTGGTGTTGATGATGTTCTTAAAGGCATGGAAGCGGCATCGGATCTCGTTGGGAACGCAAACGGAACTACCGCTGACCAGGGTGCAGGAAACACGTTCGATGCGACTATTAAGGTCAAAGGTATCGTAGATAGTTCCGTTGAAACTGCGAAGAAAGCATACGATTCGATTCCGAAGGGCGTTACAACTGCTACCAAAAAGGCTTACGGTGCTACAGATACTACTTCGTGGAACAAGTTAAAAGGGAAATGGGAACAAGTCGGGAACAAGAAGATTACGGACATCTACAAGAAACTGCACGGTGCTTTAGATACTGCTTCGTGGAACAAAATGACGAAGGAATATAACAAGTACGGAAGCAGGAAGGTGGTTGTAGACCTTCAAGGCAACGTGGTTGTTCTGAACAAAACGCTGACAGGGTTCACGCTCCAAGCTGACAAGATTATCAGCAAGGGCGGCGCGACAATGGAACTGAAAGCGGAAGGTGGTTTCGTTGATGCCGGACAAGTCTTCGTAGCAAGAGAAGCCGGACCAGAGCTTGTAGGTCGCGTAGGGAGCAGAACGGCGGTTGCCAATAACGATCAGATAATTAGCGGAATTGAAGGCGGCGTGTATAGGGCGATGGTCGCTGCTGTTGGCGGTGGCAATAGCAATTCGATGCCCTATCAAATCAATGTAACTGTGAAGACGCAGAATGACGAGGTTCTTGCGAGAGCGGTTCAGCGTGGTAATGCGTCCCGTAACTATCGGGCAAATGCGTTCGCATAAGGGGGTGTTCTTATGGCATTTCTTGAAGTAGGGCAGACAGCCGGAACAACCGTTGCTGTGAAGACACCTTCTACGTTCCAGGTGAACATTTACGATGAGAGCGCACCCGATAGCGGTCGGGATCTCACGGGTCTTATGCACAAGCAGACTATCGTCACGAAGCGGACTATCAGCCTTTCGTGGACGAATCTGTCGAAGGACGATTGCCGCTCTCTGCTCAATACGTTCATGGCTCACGAATACTTCTATGTGAAGTACAACGATCCGACTACGGCTACACAGCAGACGAAGTGCTTCTATTTAGGGGATAGGTCTTCACCGCTCTACAACTGGGCGTTGGGGATCTATTCTTCGCTGTCCTTCAACATCATCGAGAGGTAACGCTATGATTGCGGTATCGAATGATTTTCTTACTGATGTAAACAGTAATGACAATAGGCGGTTTATGCCGATCATAACGATCACCCTTGCGGACAGCACGGTTCTGAACATTCAGCCTACTGATGTGATGGCGAACGGTCTTTCGATCAACGAATCCGTATCGGGTGACGAGATCCTTGAGTTCGGTTCGGTCATTATCAACGAGTGTCAGATTATCCTTAACAATATGAAAGGACAGTTTGACGCTTACGATTTTGCAAACGCTGTTGTGAACGTGCAGATTTCCCTTGACCTTACTACGGGAGTGACGGAAACATTTCAGCGTGGCGTTTACTATGTGAACGGGCAGGACTTTAACAATTCTGTGGTTGCGCTGACTTGCCTTGACGCTCTTTCGAAGTTCGACAGGGAACTGACGAGCAGCCTTGTTTATCCGGCTACTCTGCTACAGATGGCACAGGATATTTGTGCGGAGTGCGGTCACGCTCTTGTTACTGCGAGTTTCCCGAATTACACGCTTTCTTTTTCGGAAGCTCCGTGGGAGAGCGGTACTACTTTCAGACAGGCTTTATCGTACATCGCACAGATCGCCTGTTGTAACGCTTACGCTAACGAGAACGGCAGGATCGAACTGAAATGGTATGATGTGGCGGCTCTTGCGTCCGGCACTGGTCTTGTTGATATTCCTGCGCTTTACACGATCAATACGGCGATGGACGATTCGGTTATTACTGGAGTTCGTGCCGTGCTGAAAGATCCAGGTTCTTCTTCTCTGCTCCGTGAGTATAAGAACGGTGCTGACGGGAACGTGTTGAGCATCGAGGGGAATCCGCTTGTTACGCCGACTAACGCACAGGGCATCGTTGATACTATCGGTGCTGCTGTTGTGGGAATGACTTATCGTAAAGCGAACTGGACGCATCTTTCTTCCCCGTATCTGCAAGCCGGAGATGTGGCGGCTATCTATGACGGCAAGGGAACTGAATATCGCGTTCTTGTTTCTTCTACTGACTTCACTATTCAGAATCGGCAGAACAGCGTTAGTGCTGCGGCTACTCCTGCAAGGAACAGTGCGGCTCTTTATTCGGAGAGGATCAAGAACTATCTCAATGTCGCTCCCGAAATCGCTGAAGCGGTGCAGACGGCTAACGAAGCGAAGACTATCGCTGACAATACAGACCAGTACTTTTGGTTCAAGGCTACGGGTTCTGATACTGGAGCGCATATCACTACGATTCCGCAGGATGACTTTGAGAACACTCCGGCTGGGGGCAATACTTTAATAAGAAGTAACGGCATCGCCCTTCGGAACGCTCTTGAAGAAATTGTTACAATTTCAACGAATGGGCAGACATTTAATAATGAATACTCCCATAAGACTTTTGAGGTCGGTAGACTTGAATCTTCCACTTATTTGTCGAAAAAAGATTGGGTCGAATTTACTGGCGAATCTACGATTAGTCTTCCGTGGAAAGCGACTTCATTAGATAGCGTTAGAGCGTATGATTCTTCTTACGGATATTTGTATGGGAGAGATATTTCAAAGTATTCTCTTCCTGTTGGCGGTTCTACTGTTGTTACTATATCATCCGGGGAAGTTACCTCTCTGTTAAACATCGGGGCTGCGTATCTTGTTATAACCTATACGGCTACTGGGCGGTTTCCGTTTTATACGTTTGGTTCTTCGGGTCTTGGCGACATTGGACTATCGAGCGTCCGTGAGGGAGAAAACTGTATTGCTTCCGGCAAGGCGGCACACGCAGAGGGATCGGAATCAGTTGCGTCCGGGATTTACTCTCATGCAGAATGTTCGTCTAAAGCAACTGGGTTGGGTTCTCATTCAGAAGGAGTAAGCACAACGGCAAGCGGCGGCATGGCTCATGCGGAGGGCGATCAATGTACCGCAAGTGGGTCATATTCCCATGCTCAAAATCGCGTAACAATAGCCGGATATGAAGCTCAAACCGCGCTTGGGAAGTTTAATGACAACCAAAGCGGAAACGCCGTTGAAATCGGAAATGGAACGGCAGATAACGCACGTTCAAACGCTCTCACGGTCGATTGGGATGGTCGGGTTAAGTGCGGAGATTATGCAGGAAATCTGACAAGCATCTTCGATATTTTTTATCCTGTTGGTTCGTACTACGAAACATCTGATACATCGTTTGATCCGAATGTAACATGGGGCGGCACATGGTCGCTTGAAACAGAGGGTCTTGTTCATATTGGAGCAGGAGCGAATTATGCGGTCGGTGCTACTGGTGGTGAAGCTACTCACACGCTGACGGTTGATGAAATTCCTGCTCACAGCCATATCCGTAACAGGAACAGCGGTTATGACAACAACTTCGCTACTGGTTCGGGCAGGACGATTCCGACTAACAATAGCGTTGGCAATCAAGGAAATATCCGCACGGCTGATACTGGTGGTGGACAGGCACATAACAATATGCAGCCATACGTTGTTGTAAATCGTTGGCACAGGACAGCATAAGGAGAGCAGCATGGAAGACAACATCACAAAAGCGGAATTTGGGGCAACGGTTGACAGGATAGACGCAGAGGAACACAGGCAGAACAGGCGGCTCGACAAACTGGAAGAAAGTCTGAATACTCTCACCGACTTGACTATCTCTGTGCAGAAGATCGCTACGAATATCGAGAATATGCAGAAGGAACTGTCAAAACAGGGAGAGCGGTTAGAAAAGATCGAAGCCGAGCCTGCCGAAAACTGGAAGAAGGTCATTTGGCTTGTGATTGCCGCCGTTGTCGGGTTCGGCATCCATGCCGTCCTTGGAATCTGAAAGGAGTGATTACCATGACTATGAGCAACAAAACGTATGACATTCTGAAGAAGATTTCTCTTATGATCGTCCCGATTGTCACGCTGATTACGGCTCTTACGGAGATTTGGGGCTTCGGGTATGGGGCTGAAATCGCGGCTACGGTCAGTGCTTTGGGTGTCTGCCTTGGGGCTTGTCTTGCTATTTCCAGTAAGAACTACAAGCCGGAAGATGAGAAGGTGGAGTACGATGAAGGGTATTGATATTTCCCACTGGAATGGGAAGCCTTTTAATCCTGTCACTACTTCCGCTTTCCTTAATGCGGACTTCGTTATCTGCAAGGCTACGGACGGCACGAATTATTCAAAATACGTTCCCTACTTCACATGGGCGGTGGACTTTTCCCTTAAACAGGGCAAGCTCATTGGTGCGTATCACTACGCCACAGGACAGGGATCGCCCGTGCAGGAAGCCGATTACTTCATCAGCGTGGTAAAACCGTACCTTGGGAAGATCCTTCTTGCGCTCGATTGGGAAGGACAGAACAATCGGGTGTGGGGCAACAAGGCGTGGTGCAGTAAGTTCCTTGACCGTGTGAAAGAGAAAACTGGCGTGACTTGCTTCCTCTACACGGGCATGGAAGGAATCTATCAGAACAAACTGATCGCCAACAAATATCCGCTGTGGTTTGCCGGATACCCGTACAATCAGAATTCTTGGCTTGTGCCGCCCTTCCCCTCAAAGTACAGACTTACCCCGTGGACGCACTATACGATTTGGCAGTACACGGCTGGCGGCGGTATCGACAGGAACTACACGGAGATGAAGAAGGTCGATTGGATGAACTGGTGCAAGGGTAATACTGCTCCTGCTACTACGCCGCTGAATCCGCAGACCGATATTGCGAAAGCATCTACGCTGACGCTTGCCTACAGAACGATGAAGGGTCTTTACGGTTCGGGCGAAGCACGGAAACAGATCCTTGGCTCACGCTACACTGAAGTGCAGAAGTTTATAAACCACATCGCTTGGTCGCTGACTTCTACGCTTGTGAAAGAAACGCTCCGGGGCAAGTACGGCAACGGCGATGTTCGGAAGACGGTTCTTGGAAACAGATACGCCGCTGTCCAAGCGAAGATAAACGGAAAGTGAGGAAGACGATGGTTAAAAAGAAAGAAGCTCCGAAGCAGATTAGGTACGGAGTGATTTGCAAATGTAATGCTGTCAACATTCGGAAGCAGCCGGATCTTCATTCAGAGGTGATCGGCACGGCTCTTGCGAACGATGAGGTCGAGATTTTTGAGGATGCCGGAGATTTCTACGGTATCAAGTGCGGCAAGGTCAAAGGCTACACGCTGAAGTTCTTCGTAGCCGCAGAATAACTGCCTATCGCGATAGGGTTTTCCATCCTTTTCGCTTGCCTGTCATTCAGTAATGGGTGACAGGCTTTTTTTATTTTCAGAATTGTCTGACATTCGTAAGTAAATTCGTAAGTAAAAATTTGTGGATAAAGGGTCTGAATCTCTCATATGTGAGAGATTTTAGTGGATAATTTAGTGGATAGAAAAAGTCTGAAACCACCGTACTTTCGGGCATTTGCCGTATTTTCGGGCGATTTCAGACCTTTAGTTAGTTAGCGGAGAGAGTGGGATTCGAAAACACTCACAACACTCGTTTTTGCCTTATTTTACGGGCATTTCCGAAATTTCGTAAGTAAATCGTTAGTAAATCTTGTTGAAGTAACTGTTCGTAACTTTGGAAAATTCCTTCCTCTTATCTTCCATAGACCGCCGATAGACCTTCTTCAGAACGGTATCCGTCTTCCAGCCGCCATCTGCCATGATGTATTGATCGGGTATTCCTAAAGCGTGTCGGATTGATGCACTGTAGGCTCGTAGATCGTGGAATCGGAAGTGCGGTATTCCTGCTCTTCGTACTGCCCGTCTGAACGCATTTGATAATTGCGTGGGTGTCATATTCACTATCATGCCGTCAGAACGCTCACAATCGCGTAGGAGCGTCTTTATGACTTTAGGCGGTAGATTTACCGTCCGAACAGAAGAAGCGGTTTTAGGTGGCTTCAAAGCGTTCTCATAGCCTGTCCATACGACAGCCTTGCTGACGGTAACTGTGCTGCCCTTAATGTCTTCCCTTCGCAGAGCGCAGATTTCCCCTCTTCGGAGCGTTCCAAATGCGGCAAGCAGAACTGCCTTTTCAAGTTCCGTTCCCTTCACTTCGTTCAGTATATGCTTCACATCTTCGTCTGTCGGCGTGAAGTATTCCGGCTCTTGTCTGTCCGGCAATCGGATTTTGAAACGGACGGCAGCGGCTTCGTACAGAGCGGCTTCCAGTAAACCATAGGCGTTTGCTACTGTCTTCGGTTTGTGCGTCTTCTTGTATTCGTCAATCCATCCCTGGACGATCCTGTTATCGAGATCCTCTATCTTGCACTTCAGAATACTGTTATACGCATTGTTGGCGATGATCCGATAACTGCGGAGCGTACTGGCAGACAAGCTCTGCTGCTTCAGAGAAATATAATCAGCAAGAGCATCCTCAACCGTCTTCCCTGTCGGGGTCTTATCCTGGACGGTCGCTTTCCATTCGGCGGCTAAACGCTCACACTCATACTTCCCTTGACGGGTGGGATCGTTCACAGTAAATGACTTCCGCTTCCCGTCTACCATGACTTGACAATGCCATGAGCCGGATTTTAATTTTTTCGCTTTTGCCATCTTGAATTCCCTGTGCTACAATACAGATGCCAAGGGTCTACATCGCTTCCCTTGTGCTGTGCTTGAGCGGTTGTCTTGTGGTGGGGCAGCCGCTCTCTTCATGTGCTTCGATCTCTACCGTCTGAATATCCTTGTCCTGCCGTTGTTCAAGATGCAGTTTGCGGATATGGTTTAGTGCGTGTTCGTAGGCTACGATCCTGCCTTGCGGCGATAGTCTGCTGTCGATGTATACGGTGTAACCAGTAGGGCATACACAAACGGCTTCGCTGATCCCCGTGACAGGGAACGTGACTTCATAAACATAGACATCATCCATCTTCATTCTTGTCCTTCAGCGTCCTTATCATTTGCGCTACCATTTCAAGTTCTTCGGGCGTTGCGTTCCGTCCTGCGTCAAATACGATCCCTTCAAGATAAAGCTGCCGTGCTTTCATGACCGTCTTCGGATTCAAATAATAACCGAAGGGCGGTACATTTTCTTGTACACCGTCTATAAGATACTCCGGCGTAGTCTGAAGCAGATCCGCTACTTTCTTCAGCTTCTCATAATTCGGGGCGTGGTCTTTCCACTTTCTAATCGTGGACGGGTCGAATCCACACAGAATTGAAAGTTTTCTAACGGACATTCCCTGTTCCTGGCAGAGTTCTTCGATACGTTCTACAAGGTTCATTTTCTTTTCCCTCACTTGCTATTGAAAAAATTCCATAAAGGGTCTTGACATGAGGGAAACATCCGCTATAATAGGTTTTGGGCGGTGAAACATTTCCTCATGATGATCGGGTTTCAAGTCTATATTCAGTTTGTGATAGCACTCAAATTGTAGAAGATATTCCTCATTCTGTCAATATGAATCGAATTGTTTCCCGTCCGAAGATCAAAAGTTTCACAGCAGGAAATCCAAAAGGCACATTGAAAACAGCATAAGGAGAAAGCGAATGATTTATGACAAGATTAAATCCCTGTGTGAAAAACAGGGTCGGTCGGTTCGCTCGGTTGAACGTGATTGCGGTCTGAAGTATGGCGGCATTAGGAAATGGAACGATCATCAGCCTACTGCTATCAGCCTGGTTAAGGTCGCTCACGAACTGAACGTATCGGTCGAAGAGTTACTGGAAGATGTTGATTCATGATCCAAACAAAGCGGTAAGGCGGTTTCTGCTCCACCTCAACATGGCAGAGATCAGCCGGGAAACAGGAATACCGCAAAGCACACTCAATCGGTATAGGCAGAAGCCGGAAACGCTGACTATGGCAAGGGGAATAGAAATAGCCGAAGCAGCAGGAGTAGGACGCACAGCATGGGGACAGTTAATAAAGGGGTAAAAGCGATGAAAGCATTTCTCAAAGGATTCACGGTACTGGTAGCAATAGTAGGGTTATTCGCAGCTTGCTGTTTGGACAGCGAGAACACGATCTTCTTCCTGGCTCTTATGGTCGGATGCGGAGCGTGGGTAATCGGCTATCTGTATGTGAAAGAAGAACTGTAAGCACAGGCAAAGGGGGAAGCGATGAAAAGATTTTGGAAGGATGCGGACAAGAAAACGGTCTACCGCATTGACGGAAAAGAACTTGTAACAGCGGTCGAGTATAGGATCGTCTGCGATGCGGACGAATTTCATGTAAAGTCCGGGGAAACTTACCATTATGATTCTACGGCTTGTGTTGTTGGTTTAGGAAGACCAACATTCAGCAACACTTTTAGCGAAGCCGAAGCGATTGAGGAGCTTGAGGAAGTCCGCGAGAAATGCGCAAAGTATGACGCATTCAGCCGGGAGAATGCAAGACCTTTCCCCGGTAGCGCGGTCGTTCGCAGCCAGTCAAACATCAGAATTCAGAAAAGATATGTAACCGAATGGTTCGAATAACAGGGGGGAAGCGATGAGAGATACGGTTTATTTGAACGCAGATGCAATCCGTGCCGATTTGAAGCGGATGAATCTGACGGCAGACAAGGTATGTGAACGGCTCGGTTTAGCGAAGAACACGCTTACAAATATGCTGTCTTCTTCAAAAAACGGCAACAAGTTTGTGCGTGAGAGCGTTGCCCGGTTTGAACGGGCGTTGTTTGCGGAAGAAGGAGCGTACTGCATCGAACTGGACGATGCGCCGGAGCAGGAGAAACAGCCGGAGAAGAAACAGGCTGACAAGGAACTGGCAGATGCCTTTACACAGCTCCTTGCTATCGACAACAAGATTCTGGTCGAACTGAAGAACATGAACGAAGCGATGAAGGAACTGCTGATGAACATTCGTGGAGATACAAGTACAGAAAAAGAGTATGTGCGGAGAATCCACGATAACGTGCTGAAGATTTCTGAAGCCTTAAAGTGAGGAAAAAGCGATGAAGATGAAACTGAAGACCCTTGATATTCATGATTTCAAGTGCGTAACGAACGATATTGCTGTCCCGTTCTTCGATGTGACAAGCATCTGCGGAGAGAACGGTACTGGCAAGACCACGATTGCAGACGCTTTCTACTGGCTGTTCTGCGACAAGAACTATGACGGGAAATCGAATCCTGCAATCCTGCCGCTTGACAGGGAAGAGTGTGAGCCGAAGGTTACGGCAATCCTCGATGTTGACGGCAAGGAAATCACGATCACGAAGTTTCAGACTATCAGCCGGACGGTAAGCGGCGGTCTGAACAAGGTCGCTCTGTCGAACAAGTATGAATTCAATTCTGTCCCGATCACGGCACGGGATCTCAAAGCGAAGCTCCTTGAATACGGAATTGATGTAGACAAGATGTTCCTGCTTTCGCATCCGATGGCATTCACGAATCAGAAGACGGCTGATATGCGTAAGGCACTCTTTGAGATGGCACTTGCGAAATCTGACCTTCAGATTGCACAGATGAACGATGACACGAAGGATGCCGCCGAACTGCTTGAGAACTACTCCATGCAGGAACTTGATGCGATGAACAAGGCTACGAAGAAGAAAGCGGATGAGATGTGCAAGGCAATTCCCGAACGCATTATCGGTCTTGAAGCATCGAAGGTGGACAAGGACACGGACACGCTCTACAAGCAGAAAGCCGCCCTGGAAGCGAACATCGCAGAACTGAAGAAGGTTCTTGCACAGGAAGATCCTACTGCCGAACGTGCGATGGAACTGATTGCCGTTGAGGGCAAGATGGACGGCATTAAAGACAGCATCCGTGAGTGGGTCAACACCAAGAAGCATGACGCTTTTGAGCGTACCTTTGCCGTTAAGACGGAGATCGCTGACAAGAAGAATCTTATCTCGCAGATGGCGGCGAAGAATGACGCTACGAAAACGCTGATTACCAAATACGAACGTGACAGGCTTGCGCTTGAACAGCGTTGGCACACGGAGAAGGAAGCCGTCTATCCGGCGTATGAAGAGCCTACTCCGTTCACGGAGAAAGACACGCTCTGCCCTACTTGCGGACAGGAACTGCCGGAAACGATGCGTCTTGCGAAGGTCGAGCAGTACAAAAAGATGTGCTATGAGCGCAGGAAGAAGTACGAAACGGACAGGAAAGTGTGGGAAGAGAATCACAGGACTACTGTGAACGGTCTTCTTGCTGAAGGTCGGAGCATCGTTGCTAACGCTAAAGCGGCTAACGATGAACTGAAGAAAAACACGGCTGTCATGGAAAATGCGCAACACGAAATCGAGATCCTTGAAACTAAACTGAAGGACGCTATCGCCGCTGAAGCGCAGGACTATGACGGCATGGCGAAGACACGCCTTGCGGAGAACGCTGACTACGCTGCTCTTGCCGCCCGTAAGAAGGAACTGGAAACGATGATTGCTTCCGGCAAAACGGACTTCTCTAAAGAGGAGCAGGAACTGGACGGCTTGATTGCTTCCCTTGATTCGCTGAATTCGGAGATCGCACTCGCGGAGAACAATGCGGAGATCGACAGGAAGATCCTTGAATTACAGAACGAACACAGGGATCTTGAGCAGAAGAAAGCGGACGCAGAAAAGATCCTCTATCAGCTCTCACTTGTCAGCAGGAGAAAGAACGATGTTCTTGTCGAAGAGATCAATTCACACTTCTCTATCGTCAAATGGCAGCTCTTCGATTATCAGAAGAACGGAGAGTACAAGGGTGATGTTTGTGTCCCGATGATTGACGGCAAGCGTTTCGGCGAATCCCTTAACACGGGTAGAGAGATCCTTGGGAAACTGGACATCTGTCAGAGCTTGCAGAAGTTCTATGACACCTACGTTCCGATCTTCCTGGACAATGCCGAATCCCTCAACGAGTACAACGTGCCGGAACTGGAAACGCAGCTTGTACGGCTGACGGTCACGGAAGACAAGAGTTTACAGATCCGATGAATTTCAAGTGTTTATCAACTGGTTCACAGGGTAACTGCTACCTCTTGGAAAGCGAAGACGAGTGCCTCGTGCTTGATTGTGGCATCCCCCTTCTGCAAGTCAAGATTGCCACAGGCTTCAACATCCGCAAAATCGTAGGGGCGGTAGTAACCCATGAACATAAAGACCACGCCGGGTATGTTCAGCAGTTTGTCAGCGCAGGAATAAAGACCATCCTTCCTTATAGTGCAACCAATACTGCCACAGCATTTACCCATCTCGGAAACTTCAAGGTCACTTGGTTTCCTCTCGTACACGATGTTCCTTGCTACGGCTATCTGATTGAGCATCCCGGTTGTGGTCGATTCCTCTATGTGACGGACACGGAGTATTGCAAGTATCGCTTTAAGGATCTGACCTGGATGGCGGTCGAAGCGAACTACGATAAGTCCCTCATGGATGAATCCTTGGACGGTACGGTGAAACGGTATCACGTTCTGACCGGGCATATGGACATCGACACAACGTGCAGATTTATAGCCGCAAATCAGAATCCTCGTTTTAAGGGCGTTATCCTCGTCCACAAGAGCGATTCACAGGGGGATGCCGAACTGTTCAAGGGCAAGGCTAAAAACGCGACAGACGCGCTTGTAGAGGTCGCAGACAGAGGATTAGAGATCGAGTTATAGGAGAAATGACATGGCTAACGAACTTTCAACGGTACTGACGGCTGAATTGAATATGCCGGACATCAAGGCAGGACTTCCTGCGGATCTGAATATTCCCCGTTTTGTCAATAACGCTATCGCTACACTTAACGGGAATGAAACGCTCATCGAATTTGCACAGAAGTACGGCGTGCAGCAGATCAAAACAGGCATCGTAAGGGCGGCGTTCATGGGTTTGGATTCGGTCAACAACGAATACTACCTTGTCCCCTACGGCAGCACTCTCAACTTCGTTCCTTCCTACAAAGGGTCGGTCAAACTGGCAAAGAAGTATTCGACCAGGGCGATCAAGGACATTTACGCGAAGCTGGTCAGAGAGGGTGACACGTTTGAAGAAGGTGTCGAGCATGGTCAGCAGACGGTTTCCTTCAAGGCTATTCCATTCAATCGGAAAGACTACATCGGTGCTTTCGCCGTCTGCCTGTTTGAAGACGGTGGGATGCTGTGCGAGAGCATGAGCAAGGAAGAGATCGAAATCGTCCGTAATCAGAGCAAGGCGAAGAACGCTATGGCATGGACAAAGTTTTGGGGAGAGATGGCGAAGAAGACCGTCCTGCATCGGCTCTGCAAGAGCATCAGCCTGGACATGGATGCGAAGGAGCGTGAAGCGTTCGATTCCGGCGTAGAGATCGAAACGGATACGAAAGAACTTGTCAGAAGGGAGATCGAAGCGAATGAAAACTCGGTGGACTTTGACGAAGTGGTTGTCGAAGAAGGATTCCCGTCAGCACCTATTTGACGCGATCACCGTAGCACTCGGAGCGTTTCTTTTCCTGCTCGGTATGCTGACGATCCTGCACCTTGGAAAGATCCTCATAGGTCTTCTGATAGTGTTCAGCGGTCTATGGATGTTTAGGGGGATAGACGGATGATTATCCTTGAAGATTCTCGGCAGCAGGAGAGCAAGCACGAACTGAAGCATGATTACTGGCGGTCGGTCGGGGTCGAATGGAGAAGGACGAAACTGTACTGCGGTGACTACACGCTTCCGAAGAATCACAGCGTCTGCATCGACACGAAGTATGGCATCCAGGAACTGATAGGCGATGTGTGCAGCAAGGATCACGAACGGTTCAGAGCGGAGTGCTTGAGAGCGCAGGAAGCCGGAATAAAGCTGATCGTCCTGCTTGAAACAGACGAAATCTCAAACTGGCATGACTTGATCTACTGGCACAATCCCCGGAAGAAGAATCATCCACGGGCAACGAACGGAGTGCAGTTATTCAGAGCATTGGTAACGATGCAACAGCGATACGGAGTGCAGTTCCGTCTATGCCGGAAGAAAGACGCAGGAAGAGCGGTGCTGAAACTGTTGGGGGTAGAGATATGACAGACGGATTCATTCTTCATCAAAACATCATAAAGATGCTGATGCGGTTAGACGAAGCATCTGTCGGTATGTTCATGAAATTGCTCATCACTTACTACAATACGGGTGGTCGGCTGCCAAACAACATGGCAGAAATAACCGAAAAAAACCTTCCAGTATCTATCGTTTTAGAGTTTGCAATAGAAATGATGTCTGCCGATTTCAAGGCTGAACGGCTGTCGGAGAGTAGATCGAAAGCCGGAAAAAACGGTGCTAATAAGAGATGGAAAAATGGCAAATCTATAGCAAACGCATGGCAAAACGATAGCAAACCGATAGCAAACTTATGGCAAACCGATAGCAAAGTTATAGCAAATGATGGCTTTGCTATAGCAGAAGAAAAGCAAGAAAACGAAGAAGAAAAGGTAGAACCAAAAGAAGAAGATAAAGAAGTAAAAGAAGATATATATAAAGAGAAAGTAATTGCTAAAGCAATTACCGAAGAGAAAGTCGTTCCAAAGCATCGCTACGGTGAGTACAAGCACGTTCTTCTGTCGGACAAGGAACTTGAAAAGCTGAACGCTGACTACGGCATTGACAAGACGGCTTATGCGATCAAGTGGTTCGATGCCTATATCGAAGAGAAGGGTTACAAGTGCAAGTCATATAGCCTGGCTATGAGGAGATGGGTCTTCGATGCTATTGAGCGTGACAAGAAGCAGCCTGTCAGCAGATCGGGTACAACGAAGCCGAACTGGAACATCGAAAAGCGTGACTATGACATGGAAGACCTGGAAGCACAGTTATTAAGGAGATCATTATGAACGTAGTATGTTTGCTCGGAAAATTCGGCAGGAAGCCGGAAGTGAAAGAAGTCGGAGAAAAGAAGACGCACCTCTGTGAGTTCGCTGTGGCGGTCAACAAGTTTACTGGCGGCAAGTCGGAATCCGTTTGGATTGATTGCCGTGCATGGGGCAAGACGGCTGACAACATCGCTAAATACTTCGATAAAGGCATGGCTATCAGCATTGAGGGCGAGATCGGGAAGGATACATGGAAGGATAAAGAGGACAGACCGCACTCTAAATACTTCGTCCTGGTCAACAGATTTGACTTTGCAAGCAACAAAAACAGCATCGTGCAGATGCCGGACTTCTCTGAAGCGGAGAAGAAAGAGCCGGAGAAGCAGACGAGCGTTGACGATTTTATCAACGTGCCGGACGGTGAATTTCCCGAATTGATGTTTGAGTGATCGTCATGCAGAAGATGGCAGATGAAGTAAAGTTACAGATTCAGCAGAAGGTATTTGCCCTCATAAAGGACGGCATGAGCCTTAAACAGGCTTCCGTGTTTGTCAATCGGCATCCTACTACTGTGGGCGAGATCATGCGGAACTATCAGCCTTACGTTGAGTGGCGTATTACACAGCACTCTTACGGTGACGAGCTGCACAGTAAGGAGCGTGGCTACTATCTGAATGTTGGACAGACAACTTTACCACGGGGATATGTGACAACCGATCAAGTCAATCTATTCAAAACGGTTGTCCGGGTGAACGAAACGATCTACTACGATACAACGGACTACGGTTTGCCGCTGTCGGGGGTACTGGTTAAGAAATATCCCTATATGGGACTACTGGAAGTAAACGGATTCCTTACGGGCATCCCCTGGACATGGCTGACAATCATGAACAGAAGAAGGATCGAAGCATGAGTAAGAAGAAATATCAAGCGCAGTATCAAATAACCAGTATGACGGGTTATGACGAGTACGAGGGTCTTTATTTTGTTATCAAATACGGGAACACAATGAAGACTACGCACCGTGGATGGGTCGAATCATTTCAGTATAGGACTTTGAAAAACATGGTTCTGAACGGAAGAGTTTATGCGGCAGAGGAATTGAGGAATGAGCAAGAAGAATAAGACGGAGATTTACTGCGGAAACGGCTGCTTTATCACGGCTGACGATATGTGTTGGATTCTTCGGCAGGAGAAAGAGGGAAAGAGCAAGAAGACCGGGCAAAAGAAGACGGTCAAGAAGATCCTCGGATACTTCGGCACTCTCTATCGAGCGTTGAAGTACGCACAGGAAAAGATGCTCTTCGATGCGTCCGGCGAAATCGAAACAATGGAAGAAGCCGCAGAAGTGTTCCGACAGAGCGCAGAAGAAATTGACAGGGAGATAAGAAACCGATCATGAAGAAACGTAAACCGAAGACGGAGCGGTACTGCAACCAAATGAAATGCGGCAATTACTCTTGCCAGTATCATCCGCAGAATCAGCCGTGGGATGTGCCGTGTAGGGTCAGCAATATGAGTGAGGAGTGTGGCAGGAAGACATGAAACATTACGGTGATATTACAAAACTAAACGGGGCAGAGCTGCCAGTAGTCGATGTAATAACAGGCGGCTCACCGTGCCAAAACTTATCACAAGCCGGAAACCGAAAAGGCTTGGAAGGTGAAGAATCAAAACTGTTCCTTGAACAGATCCGAATCGTGAAGGAGATGAGAGAACATGACAGACGAACAACTGGAAGGACAGCTTACCTTGTCAGACCTCGATATATGGTTTGGGAAAACGTGCCAGGAGCGTTCTCAAGCAACAAAGGAAGAGATTTCCAAATCGTCCTCACGGAGATCGTCAGAATCGTTCAGCCGGACGCACCCGATGTTCCTTTACCTTCAAACGGGAGATGGAACAAATCCGGCTGCCTTATGGGTTACGGAGAGGACGGATGCCCTTTTTCCATCGCCTACAGAGTACACGATGCACAGTTTTGGGGAAAGACCATCTATGCTGACGGACGAATCCTTGTATCCGGCACTCCCCAGCGGCGTAGAAGACTCGCACTTGTCGCAGACTTTGGTGGACGATCCGCACCCGAAATACTTTTTGAGCGCAAAGGCTTGCATGGGGATCTTGAGGAGAGCGAAGGAGAAGGAGAAGACGCTGCCGGACGAATTGCGGACGGCATTAGAATCGCAAGTTCTTTCCAAGAGCGATCCGGCAGACCAGGGGGGGCAAAGGCATCCTTATCCAACGAGACAGGACAGGAGCATTGTCAACGCTCAATAACCAGTACACCTTCCGCTGATAGGGGGGGGTGGACAGCGGTAGAACATCATCCTATGGACAGCAGGACAAGGCTTGAGAAAGACGGAATGATCCAAACGCTGAATGAACGGATGGGAACAGGCGGCAACAACGTGCCTTTGGTGATGCGGAATGAAGAAGCTGTGGATAATCGCATATCATGTAACTCCAAAGTTTAGTGGGGGGGGTGTAGCGTTTACCATGAACGGCACGGATTACAAGCGCCCGATGGTGATAGTTGAAACGGAGCAGGAAGATGACGAAACTCTTCAATCAAGTGACACGGAGCGTGCTGGAAGAGAGTGAAGTCTGTATGCCCTTAACTGCTCGATTCGGTAGTGGGGGGGAAAACACACCTATCATCCTACAGAAAGAAAGCGCATCCACGAAACAGCAGCGAAGCGCAATCATGGGAGCAGACGGATGTAGCGGACACGCTGAACGTATACGACAACACGGAACTGCGAACGCCGATACTGATTGTAGTCGAAGATGAAAGAGCCGATAGTACTGGAATCGAATCAGAATCACGCAACGATAACAGATAACGGTATATGCCCTACACTAAACGCTTCAATGGGACTTGGGGGGGGGGATATGTGCCGATGGTAGTTGAGGAATACGATGGAACATTTGATAGTGATGGAAAGTCCACAGGCAAATGCCGGGATTATGTGGGGGGGGTGTCCTGCATTGAATACAATACATGAACAGCCTGTTCTTGCTGACACGAAGAAATACACAGTTCGTAGACTTATGCCGATTGAATGTGAACGGTTGCAAGGGTATCCCGATGGCTGGACGGATCTTGGTGAATGGACTGATAGCAAGGGCAAGAAGCATAAGGATGCCGATAGTCCTCGTTACCGTGCTTTGGGAAACAGCATTTGTCTTCCATACTGGTTTCAGATGCTCCGGCGAATTGCGGCACAGTATGAGCGTCCGGCTACGTTGGGATCTCTTTTCGATGGGATTTCGGGATTCCCGTTGTGTTGGGAACGTTGTAACGGAAAAGGCACGGCATTGTGGGCAAGCGAGATAGACGAGTTCTGCATAGCCGTGACGAAGAAACATTTCGGAGAAGGAGCGAATAATGACGGCTACGAAAGAAGAGATTGAGAGATACCTTAAAAGCGTTTCTCTGTGGATCTATGAAAATGCGGATGAGATTGTCGGTTCAATGCTTCGGCTAACAGACTTTGAAATAAAAATTCGCATATCGGTTGAGCGTGATCTGCCGGAAGTGACAATCAACAAGACACACACTGTCATCCCGGTTTCGTGGGAGAAGATAAAACATTTCGGGGAAGGAGCGAACGATGAACGAGTATGAAGAACTGAAGCAGCAGTACGAAGAGTTGAAGCAGAAAATCAAGGACTATGAAAAGATCGAGCGGTTTAAGGAACAGACCGACCTGGCTTCGGCACAGTTAAGGACGATGTACGATTCGTTCAAAGAACAGGGTTTTGACGATGACATGGCAAGCCGGATGCTTATGACGATTCTGAAGGGGAGTTTGGGAAACACGAAATGAAGATCGGACTAATAGATGTAGACGGTCACAACTTCCCTAATATACCGCTTATGAAGTTATCCGCATGGCACAAGGCACAGGGTGATCAAGTAGAATGGTACAATCCGCTTTGGTCGGGGCATATGGACAAGGTTTATATGTCGAAGGTGTTCAGCTTTACGGATGATTATCCTTACTTTATTGACGCTGACGAAGTGCAGAAGGGTGGAAGCGGATACTGCATCAGCCTGGTTGACGGGAAAGAGGTTTACGATTCTTCAAAGGATGTTTCTCTGCCGTATGAGATAGAACATATCTACCCGGACTATTCTATCTATCCCGAAGAAACGAAAGACACGGCATACGGTTTCCTTACAAGGGGATGTCCGCGCGGCTGTTCGTTCTGCCACGTTAAGGCGAAGGAAGGATCGGCAAGCAGGAAGGTCGCTGATCTTGATGAGTTTTGGAACGGTCAGAAAAATATAATCCTGTGTGATCCGAATATACTCGCTTGCGGTCATCGGATTGACCTTTTATGGCAGCTTATTGATAGCAAGGCGTATGTAGATTTCAACCAGGGTTTAGACCTTCGGATGATAAACGCGCCGACAGCGGAACTGCTAAAAAAGATCAAGATCAAGAAATTGCATTTCGCCTATGACAGATGGCAAGACCGGGAGATCATCGAAGAGAAAGCGAGAATGTTGAAAGAAATAACGGGATGGGATAAGAATCACGGAGCGGTGAAGGTTTTTATTCTGTGCAATTACGATACTACGATTGAGCAAGATCTTGAACGCATAGAGTTTTGCCGGAAACTGAAGTGGTCACCGTATCCAATGATTTATGACAAGGAACACGCAGATCCGATTTATAGCAAGATTCAACGGTGGTGCAACGATTTTATTTTTTGGCGGACACCTACGTTCGAACAGTACAAAAGGAGATAGAGCATGAACGATCTAATCTACCGCCAGGACGCAATCGAAGCAGCGAAGGATCTGCTCAAGTATCACGGTCAGAACTTGACGGAAGAACTTATCAATTATTTTTCCACGAACGCTATGGAGCGGATACCGTCCGCACAGCAGGAAACAAGCATACTTACCGTCAAATGCGAGTTAGATGATGAAGAATTGAGCAGGGCAATCGAAGCTGTGAAAAATGCAGAATTAGAATTGATTTCCGCACGGCAGGAACAGCAGTGGATTCCAGTATCGGAAAGGTTGCCCGAAACAGATGGCTACTATCTTGTCACGATAAAGACCTTCGGGTGGAACGGCGAGCAATACGAAGATGTAGACATAGCAAGGTATGAACGGAAAAACGGATGGCTAAAAGCGGACAAGTGCATCGCATGGATGCCACTGATAGAACCGTATAAGGGGGAAGAATCATGATGGAACTTAAACCGTGTCCGTTCTGCGGTGGCAAGATGAAGTTTTTCCGTCATAAAGAACGAAATCACTATGTGCAGTATTGGATGCATGAAAAGGATACAGATTGTGTTCTCGATAAAATAGATATGCCATTTACAATCGGAGCAGGTGATGCAAAGTTAGACGAATATGGAAATCCTATTACTTGTGGAGAGTACGGAGAGGCATGGAACAGGAGAGTGGAATCATGAGACTTATAGATGCTGACGCTCTAATCGTGGACACGTTAAAGGACCCGGTCGGGAAGTTGATCGCAGAACAGTACAACCTCATCGGTTTTTTCGAAGGAAGGCCCACGGTCGAGGAACGGAAGACGGGGAAATGGATTCGCGTCCCCGGATACCGCACACCCGATGGAGCTCCTGCATGGGCTTGCTCTGAATGCGGAAAAGGCGAGCATGTATTTGGGATAGAACATGGGTCATGCGGTGCGAGAATCGTGGGCGAGCATTGGGTGGCATGCCCTAACTGCGGTGCGAGGATGGAGTGATTTTTTTCATGGACTACCAACAGGCAGCGAACATACTGAAGATCGAACTGACGAAGTGCCGGAATGATTTTTATTCTGATCGGCGTAAAGCTCTTCAGCTTGCGATTTTTACGCTTGAATGTTTTTCACAGAGGAAGACGGCAGAGGTCGATTTTTTCGAACTGAAGCCGGAAGAGGAATGGCTATATGAACAGATTTTACAAGGTAAGTAGAGCGCAGTTTATTTACGATATGAAAAGATGTTTTTCTGCGGTGGATTATGATTATCTTTTTTCTTTTGAATCGGCTAACACGATGTACGAAGAGATAAAACTGCCGGAACGGAAGACCGCGCACTCTGCCGGATACGATTTTTTCCTTCCGCTCGACATCGAACTGCTTCCATATCCGACAACACTACAACCAAAAGGGACATTAGTAGTGCCGACAGGGATTAAGTGCGAACTGGACGAAGGATTTTTTCTGCAAATGCACATCCGATCAAGTATAGGGATTAAGCATGGCGTGATTCTTTCGAATGCCACGGGGATTATTGACGCTGATTATTTTAATAATCCTGCGAATGAGGGGCATATCATGTTCGCGCTGCGGAATCTTTCTCCTTCGAAGTTTTCCGCCGATGCCGGATCTGCAATCGCACAGGGCATTATTTCACGGTACTACACAGCAGACGATGACACAGCAGACGGCAAAAGAGTAGGCGGTATAGGATCAACAGGGATTTGATTTTTTCTATCCGTCCTGCTATCATGCAGGGCAAACGCAGTAATAAGGCGGCACGTTCCTTTTTTCTTTAGGTTCATGCCGCCGAATTATTTGGTTGTGCAGATTAGATTTCGTGTACGGTGATTTCACTATACGCGCATTCGATCTTGCTTTCCCTGTCGAGCCAGGATCTTACTTCCTTGCTGTCCCGGTACGATGCGAGTACCGTATCGAGTGCTTCTTCATAGGTTACTTCGTGCGGCTGGTCTTCGGTGTAGTACCGCTTCAAAAACTGCTTCATGTTCTTGCTCCCTTCATTTGAGGAATCTACCCATACGCCTTTTTTCTTGTAGGATACTGGCGTTGCCCATAAGGACGGGCGAGTTACGTTGTTTACCGTGATGAGATCTCCTTCCTTGTAAATCATAGGCGTGGTTTTAAGCCCCTGTGTGAAGCGTTTTTTACTTGCCATGTTCTTCGCGGAGCGCAGCGTTTCACAGCTCCCGTAGAAAGTCCATCCGTCTTCGCCACCATAAACGTAATACATTGTGTCCCCCTCTTATCTATAAACGGTAACGCCGTCTTTTTCTTCTGCCCGTCTGTGGATCATCCAACAGTAAACCGTATCCGGCAGATTGTGGATCTTGTAGTTTGCCGTCCTGCCGGAACGATACTTCACATGGTAGTAGTCTTCCTTCATGAACGTGCTTTTTCTAACGCTTGCAATCTGTGCTGGAATCATCGCTTTTTCTCCCTTCTTCAGCAGTAGACCGCTCCGTAGATGTAGGCGAGAACATCTTTCACGGTTTCGCATTTTTTCTCAAGCCGCCTGTGCTTCGTGCCGTCATACCAAAGGCGGTAGACATAGTAGGTGTAGATAGCATCGCCTTTTTTCACGCAGATGTAATGCGCTCCGTCTTCGTTAAGCTCAAGGATCTTTCTTGTCTTCATCGCTTTTTCCTTCCTGCGCTGTCTACAAGCGCGTACAATCGTTTTTTCTGTGGTGGTGGTGTATCTGTAGCCTTGCGGCTCTATCGTGCGTCCTGCGCGATCCTGTGCGGTCTGATGGTGTGTTAGCCGATTACAAGATCCTCTGTGGCGATCTCAAGGTATTTTTTCAGAAACTCAAGTTCCGTACACGGGGCGATCTCATTATTGACTTTTTCCCTGGCATCGTCTTCCATGTATTCGGCGACTACATCCCATAAACCTTTTTCTTCGATTTCCGGCATGGCTTCTTCTGCCGTCATGTAGTGCGATCCGTTGTCCAGGCTGATTTCTTTCACATCCTTTTCCGCTCCCCATGTTGGGAAAATTTTTTCGTCCGCGAAGAACTCTTCAAGTTCCGGCAGGGTGATTTTTTCTGCCTCTCGCCCGGTTTCGATGAGATACAGATCCCCATCTTTTTCTGCTACGCAGTAGGCATCCTGCCCACCGTAAGCGATCCTGGCTTTTTTCGATAAGCTGCGAAGCGTAAGCTCTGCTGTTGCTTTTTCTTTTGCTGTGAATTTCATGGTGTTTTCCCCCTTGTGCTGTGTTTAGGTGTGTAAATCTGTTAAATCGTTACCGTACAATGATCCTCATCAACGATCGAATAGAAATCTTCTTCGTATGTTCCTTCCGCTTTGTCGGCTTCCTCATACTGCCTTATAAGATTCAGACCTTCTTCTACTGTAGCGATTTTTTCGATAAACGTTCCCGTCTGCCTGCATGCTACATACATTTTTTTGCTCATCGTTTTTTCTCCCTTGTGCTGTGGTTTACTGAAACGGTTTTTCTTCTGTGATGCCGTCCGGCATGATGCTTTCGGTGGTGGTTTTTTCTTCTTCCGGCTGCGGCATGAAGTCCTGCATCTGCTGTTCGAATTCTTTTGCGGCTTCATCTGCTGCTAACTTGTCCATAACAGCCTTCATGATATAGGCATTTATGCTTCCGCTGTTGATAGCCTTTATCCTGTCGATTGTGCCTTTTTCAAAACGCGCGTTTACTCTGTCGTAGTGCGCTGCCTGGTATTTTGCTACCGCTTTTTTCTGTGCTATAGATACCATGATTCCTTCCTTCCTGCTGTGCGTATGGTTTATGTTGGCACAATATAGTCTATACTATGCTCCCTGCGCTGGCAAGAGCTTTTAGCTGCTGTTCATATATTCCGGCTTCCGGCTGCTGCTGTAGTGCGTCCGGCTGTTGTGCGGAGCAGCAAGAGTTTTTTCCTTCAGCGCGTCCTGGGCTGCTGCTCTATCCGCTTCCCGCAGCGCGTAGAACGCTCTACAATCGTTTTCTTCTGCATAGGCGGCTTCCTGTACAGCTGCCGCGTTTCCTTCGCCCTGCGGCTGTTCTGCGGCTTCCTGCGGCATGATCGTTTTTTCTTCTACGCTTCGCGCTGCTGCATACGCTTCTTCTAACAGGCTGTGCATTTCTTCGGCAGAGATCCGGCTGTGCATGAAGGCGTTTATGATCCTGTCTTTTATCGTGCTATCAATAATGCTATAGTCTTTTTCCTGCACAGTATCCGGCACAGCTTCCTGCACTGCATCCGGCAGCGTTTTTTCTTCTTCGTCAACGGCAGCAGCTTCTTCTGCCGGAACGCTTTTTTCTTCGGCTTCCGCTTTACGGAAGCCGTCATTCATCATGAATTCGATATGCAAAATATCTTCGATAGAGATGCACTCTGTATTGTATTCGTCCCTATATCCATAGAGCAGACCGCCGGATAAGAACATCCTGCTGATATAGACCGTGTATTTTTCGTCAATACAGCGGAAACGATCAATATTTTTCTGCACTCTAAACGTAACTTTTGCCGCGATAGCATCCGGCAGGATAGCAGCTATTTTTTCCTTCGGAATAGGCGTATAGATTTCTCTGTCGAAGCAGATTTTTTCCGGCTGCGCTTCGCTTTTTTCGGAAGGATCTTCTGCTTCCTGCTGTGCGGATTCCGCTTTTTCTGCGTCTTCTGCTTCCTGCCGCAGCGCGTTCAAATGGTATTCGATCAATTCTTTTTCTAATTCGTCATAGGTTATAAAGCCGCGCTGATATTTGTTTTTGAGATTGTCCGTAAACATATCGAAGCGTGAAAACGCTGCTTCAATTAATGCTTCGCGCTCTGCTTCTTCTTTCCTGCTGTCCCTGTCTGTTTTTGGAATATCGCTTCCTGCTATGCTGTGCAGAGCGATAACAAAAGCGGCTGCTTCCCTGTCACTGCTGATAAGATCCTGCCTGCATTCATTAAAAGCAGTTACAATATCAGCATACATAGAAGAAAGATATTCATCAAAAGCGTTTACTGCTTCATGATAGAGCGGATGGTTATCTCTGCTGTTGTATAAATCACTGTAAATATCTGAAAAGCTCTTGAGCAGCGCGGAAAGATAAATCTTTTTTCCCTCAAAATAAACGAATGCTTTTTTTGGCAGATCCTTCTTTTTCTGTGCTTCCGGCTGTGCTTCCGGCTGCGTCCTGGACTGCGTTTTTTTCGCGCTGCGCTTCCGGCTGCTATTCCTGTGCGGCTTCGTTTTCTTTTCCGGCTGCTTATTCCCCTGCGCGGCAGTACTGTTTCCTTCGTTAGTGCTGTGCGGCTGCTGATTCATAGCTTCCGCGCATTCATCATTAGAAGATCCTTCCTGCTGCGCTTCCATGTATCCGGCTTCGATCATTAGAGCCGTAAAACGTGCCTTCATATCCTTATAATTTTCGCGTTCGCGTCCCTGCTCTATCTTCGGCAGCATATCGCGCACTGCGTCTATCACTTCTGTTTTCTTGTATACTTCCGCGCATTGTACGCCTGATTCAGAAAGAAGAATATGCCACAGGTCTTTTGCATCCTTCCTAAATACGGAAAAATCATATCCGACAAGCTGGAAAGTATAACCATTCAAATACGGCTTTACAATCTGTTTTCCGTTCTCTGCACAGAAGGCGTAAACAATAGCCTTCTTCATTTTCGGCTGTTCTTCCTGCGCTGCATCAACGGCTGAGCAATCGTACTTCTTTACAAGTACTTCATTCAATGCGGCGTATTTCTTCGCTTCCTGCGCGGCTGCCTTCTTGTTGGGAATCCATGTTTCCGCTTCTTCGCGCTGCTTCGCGGCTTCGTACTGCTGCCGGATATAGCCGTTCAATTCATCTGCATACGCTGCCGGATCTGCCGCCAAGTCAACGGCAGAAAGTACTTTCTTGAATTCTGTTTTCGGGCAAGGCAGAACGTCAGAAAGATTGATTCGCATCCTGCCGCGATCATATTCGATTGAAAAGATCCCTTCCTGTATCATGCTTTTGCTTCCTTCCTGCGCTTCCTGCGCTGCTGTGCTTCGTGCTGCTTCGGCTTTATGCCGGAATGCTGCCGCGCGGATTGAACGCGATCACCTGCCCTGTGCAGGCGGCAGCAGATAGAGCGTTTACGCTTCCTGTGCTTCGGCTTCCTGTTCTTCTTCGGAATGATCGAACGCGCCGTGCTGCTCTAATTCTTCGGCAATTTCAAACACTGCCTGGCTGAGCAGATAGCAGCGGATTGTAACATCGAAGTATTCGAAGTCTTCGCTCATGAAATGGTCGACGATCGTTTCCGGCTCTATGCAGAATTCCTGCATAGCTTCGCGCAGAAGATCCAGGTTGTCGGTAACATATTCCTGCGCTTCCCATCTGTTGAATGTATAGCTTCCGCTTCCGTTGCCCGTCACGCTGTCGTCTGTCCAAAAATAATCGTTTGCCGCTTCGATGAATTCATCCGCGCTGTTGTATTCGTCCATGTTCCAAAAATAATCGTCCGCGATAGCTTCCCGGATGTCCTGCTTCATGGCTTCCATATAATCGTACTTCATAGCTCTGCTTCCTTCCTGCGCTGCTGCGCGTGTGCTGTACTTTGTAGCTGTGTCTAATTATAAAGGCACAATAGAAAGAACACAATAGGCACAATATACAAAAATATAAAGGCTCAATAGTGCAAAGTGAATAAAGGCACAATAGCAAAAGGCACAATAGAACGGGCAGCAGATTGTGATAAAGGCACAAAAAAGCTGTCAAGTAAAAATACTTGACACTAAAGGCACAGTATCTGTATAGTGATCGTATGGACAATATAAATACAATCGAATATTACAAGAACAGGATCTTATCAGCGTTAGAAGAATACAAGACTATTAACGATATAGAAGACCTGCACAGAATATCCAAAACAAGATGGAAAGCTGCGCTGCGCTTCGTCTATGAATCAGTTTTCAAGCCGGAAGGGAAGCAGCGCAGAAAGTCCGCTCTGCCGTATGATAACGCAGATATATTAAATGGAATTGCAGATATATATATAGCTCTATGTAATGAATATGAGAAAGATATATCCCTATATGGATATAGCATACTTACGGGAATATCCTACGAAGCGTTACATTCATGGACAAAAGGAATAAAGGATACTCTATACTACGACAGTGCTAATAATAGCACTATAAGAAGTAATACAGTGCAATCATATAGAATAGAGCATCCTACAGCTGATATTATCGAATTGCCTAAAACAGTATTTACAGATATAACAAAAAAGCTAACAGCAGGGCGCCAGGAGTCGCTGCGTAGCTTGTCCCTGGATGGCAGTATTCCCGCCCTGGCATTGGGCAAAATCGAATATGGATGGATTGAGGGCGGATTGCAGCAGAAGCAAGCCGAATTGATAGAGCAGAGCAGAGCAGCAGCGGATCTTCTGCAGGAATACAAGCGCGGCATGATCGAAGAACAGAAGGAATAACAATATATAGTAGTATGCTATGGGCATAACCACAAGATATAGTTCTATTCGCAAAACACGAATTTGTCGAATACATCCGGCAGCTGCCGGAAGACGGGTAGAGGGGTAGACCGCGCAGCCACCGCAGCCCCTTCTTGACCCCACAACCACCCATAAATACAAAAAGCGGTCATATATAGATAACAATGATATACGTTCCACATACAATAAGACCTTAAATATATAGAGTAATTGCTCTAACGCTAACTAATAGGGGGCATACTGGTAGGAATAAGGGTAGTATGCGAAGCGGTGCGGATGGGAAGAGCCGCTCATATAGGGAGAATGATGAGGATGAGGGAAACGGTAAAGACGATAGTAATGATAATCGGGATAGCACTCCTTGTAGTAGGGTTAGTAGGGCATCCGATCCTGTCATTAGGGGCAGCGTATGATGCAGGAACGCTTACTGGACGGCTTGTAGCGAGGTCGATCCTGCTGTTGGTGCTTGCTAAACCGTGCATAACGCTGTGGTTAGGGTTCTTCGATGACGAAAAAGAGTGAAGCAGACGAACAACTGAAGCAGATTTATGAGGTTTGGACGCTGATTGAGAAGGTCGGCATGGAGAAGCCGAAGTCACTTCTTGACAGTTACGAACTTGTGAAGAACTGTTATGCTCTTGGAGCTGCCGGAATTCCGATGATGCTGAAGCTGACGGCGCGGATCAAGGGCGTTATCGTTCGTAGCGGTGACAATTCTGAAGAGCTGCGGTCGGTTTACTGGAACTGCATGAAGAAGGAATCGCTGTTCCTGTTTGAATCGTTCATGATGTACCTGGAACACAAGCGACCGAAGGAAGAACGGTTCTATCAGCCGCGAATGAAGCCTTTACGGCTTGTAGCACAGGGAGTACAAGACCTGGCAGATGACCGATTAGACGAATTATTCGTAAATTTACCGCCGCGAACAGGAAAAACCACGATCATCCGGCTTGCTATGCTTTGGTGGGGGTCGAGAGATCCGAATCTGTCGAATCTTTATACTGCATATTCCGATAAGATCACTAAAACCTTCTATAACGGTCTGTTGGAGTTCATTTCTGATCCGACTTACGCCTACAAGGATATGTTTCCGGCGAATAAAGTCATCAAAACTAACGGTGATGACGAAACTATCGAGCTTAACCGTGTAAAATCGTATCCTACGTTCACTTGCCGGAGCATTTACGGGACTTTGAACGGTGCTTGCGATTGCACAGGCTTGGCAGTAGCCGATGATTTACTGTCCGGCATCGAGGAAGCGTTATCCGCTGACCGTTTGGAAACCACATGGGGCAAGTACGATAACAACTTCGTGTCGAGGATCAAGAAAGACCAGGGCGCGAAGCTGATAAACATGGGTACACGGTGGGCGTTGGCAGATCCACAGGGGCGGCGAATGTTCCTTTTGCAGAATAATCCCGATTTTGCGGATCATCGTTACCGTATCGTGTCGATTCCTGCTTTGAACGAGAAGGACGAATCGAACTTCAACTATCCTTTCGGCGTAGGGTTCTCTACAGAAACGTACAAGCAGCGGAGAGCGTCATTTGAGCAGAACGCAGATGAAGCATCCTGGTTCGCGCAGTATCAGCAAGAGCCGATAGACAGACAGGGTGCGCTCTTCAGTTCGGGGAATATGCGCTTCTACAACGGTGTCCTGCCGGAGGGAGATCCCGACAGGGTATTCATGGCGGTTGACGAAGCGTTCGGCGGCGGTGACTACGTTTCCGCTCCTGTGTGCTACCAGTACGGGGACACCTACTACATTCACGATGTGGTCTACAACAACGGGGACAAGTTCGTCACAAGACCGCTGATTGCCGATTGCATCGTCCGAAACAAAGTGCAAGCCGTCCGCTTTGAAGAAACGAAGACTACTGCGGAATACCATGAGGGCGTTGACGAGGAACTGCGGAACAGGGGATATTCCTGCACACTTACCACGAAAGCACCGTCCACGCAGATCGCGAAGCGGATAAGGATCTTCGACAAAGCACCCGAAATACGGGAGATGTACTTTAGGGATTCTAACTGTCGGAGCGCGGAGTATCAGCGGTTCATATCGAACTTATTCGAATTCAAGATGGAAGGACGGGTAAAGCACGATGACGCGCCGGACAGCATGGCACAGCTTTGTGACATGAAACTGGTTAAGCGCGGCGGCACTCTTGTTGTGAATAGTCCGTTTTAAGGGAGTAGGGGAATGAGGATTACGGCGAAGGATCTGCAAGATTACCGTCACATAGACAGGGTGATCGTCATTTGGCAGAAGAACGTAGACGAGCTGCGTGAAAAGTCGAACGTGGAATTGGTCGATAAAGTAACGGGGTCGAATCCCGAATATCCATACAACGAGCAATCGTTCAAGGTACGGGGCGTAGATGACAATAATGCCGAAGCGTATAAATATGCAAAACGGCTTCGTGCTGCCGAAAACAATCTCAAACGCTTCCGGGAGATCAAACGGGTTGTCGAAGAGATTAGGGAACAGTTGACCGATCCGAAGGACAAGCTGATATTCGAATACACTCTGAAGGGGACACCGCAAACGGTGATTGCTGACCTTCTTGTCATCAGCCAAACGAACGTGTCTGAACGGCTTGCGAAGATCCTCAAGGACTATGCTCCGTTAGAATAGATAATCGACAAGTCTATAATTAGTCTGACTATTTGTCGAATCTATACTGTACTGTCATTTTTCTTCAAACTCCTTACTCTTGGGGGGTGTCGGCGATCATCCGGCATCCCCGTTTTTTTGGAAACGAGGTGCGTTTTGGCTACGAATGAAGAACTAATTTCATACGACACTCTCCGTGGCAGAAAGCGCATTTACACGGACTTCACGGAGATCAATCGTGACAACGTGATCGAGGTACTTTCGCTCGCCATTACGGAACATATTCAGAACATGGAAGAGATGAAGTTCCTTCTTGACTATGAGAAAGGCATCCAGCCGATCCGACAGCGTGAGAAGAAGGTTCGCCCGGACATTGACATCAAGGTCGTTGACAATATCGCAAACCAGGTCACGGTCTTCAAGATGGGCTACGTTTGGGGCAATCCGATTCTGTTTGTCCAGCGTGGCAATTCTGATGCAAGGCTTTCTGATCCCGAAGCGAACAGTTTGCAGGACATCGGTATCACGATGCTCAATGAGATGAACGAAGTCGAGTTCGCACAGACGAAAGACCAGGAGCTCGCCCGGTACGTTGAGATCACAGGGCTTGGCTATCAAATGGTGGATGTCAAGAAGCCCTACAACGATTTGTCGTACTTCGACTTGGTAACATTAAATCCCCTGTTTACTTTCTGCATTTATCGGAACACGGCTAAACAGGAAAAGGCTGCGGCGGTCACGTTCCGCATGGAGAAACTTACGGGGAATCGTTACTTCACGGTATTCACGCCTACTCATCGTTATGAGATTCTGAATTGGGCTGAATTTATTGATCCTGTTACCGGGAGAAAACAGCCGGAGAGATGGGAGCATGGAGAGCAAAGCGGTTCTGTTAATCCGTTCGGTGCGATCAACGTAGTTGAGTTCAACCGTTCGCCCGACAGGACAGGCTGCTTTGAGAGACAGATTTCCGACATGGACGCTCTCAACATCGAGACTTCTGATTTCGCTAACAGCGTAGCGCAGACTACACAGGAAATTTGGTGGGGCAACGACTTTGAGTTCCCGGTAGACGAGAGGGGTAATCCTAAACCGCCCGTATCGGGTCAATGGCTCGTCACGAGTACGCAGAGCGGCGGCAATCCGAGGGTGCAGGCTCTTCACTCTGAACTGGATCTTTCGGGTGTTCAGAAGAACATTGAGAAGAAGCGTGACCTTATCTTGCAGAAATGCTACGTTCCTCTTCAGACAGAGCCGGGTGGTGGTTCTACTGGTACTGCTATGTCGATGTCTTCTGGGTGGCAAGCCGCTGAAGCGGCTGCGGCTATGGAAGAGCAAGTGCTGTTCAAGGGAAAGATGGAAATTGCACAGCTTGAGCTTATCGCCTTGAGCCTTGCAAATGTTCCACAGAGCAATCCTCTGATGGCTATTCTTCCGGGTGACATCAAGCCGCAGTTTACACGGAACAAGACTTATGACCTTGTGTCTAAGGTAAACGGCATGGTCACGATGATCAAATCCGGCATTAACGGTCGGGTGGCTATGGAGACGGTCGATCTGTTCCCGGATGTCGCACAGGCTTGGGCAGACAGTAAAGATGTTGTTGAGAAATACCAGACGGCGATCATTAACCGTGCTGAAAACACTTACGTTTCTGCCTACACGAAGCGCGAGGATGCGGAGAAATCACAGGCTGATTCGTCCGATCAAGCAAGTCAATCTCCGATTATCGAATCTTTCAAAATGGGGCAGCAAGTGCAAACGATGTCCCCGGAACATAGAACTGGTGGAGATGTGTAAAGGAGAATGAAATGGTAACGAAAAAAAGTGCGTATCAATTTGTTGGTCTTTCAACTGATTCAAAGCCTACCGGGTGGCAGATCCCGGCAAATTCCATGTTTTTAGAACTGGACACAGGAGATTTTTACTATTACGACGGTTCTGATTGGGCGAAGATCGGAGGGTGATATGGATATTTTCGATATTTTGCTCGCAAAGAAGCTCGGAGGAGGCGGCGGGCCCGCGCCGAGCGGCACGCTCGAAATCAGCGCGAACGGGAATTATGACGTGACGGCGTACGCAGCGGCAAGCGTATCGGTCGCATCATCGGGCGATCAGTTAAGCGCAGCGGCAAGCGGAGCAGCGACGAGCATCACTCTCAGCGGGATCACGTCGATCCGAAGATATGCCTTTTACTACTATCAAAGGCTGAAAACGGTCACGCTGCCGTCTGGCCTGGACAATATCCTCGGGTCGGCATTTCAGAATTGCGGCCTGACGGAAGTGACGATTCCCGCGAGCGTTCAGTCTATCGTCGGGAAAGCATTCGCGAATAACTCCGCCCTGAAAACCGTTCGGTTCCTCGGCACACCGAGCTCGAGCGGGCTGGCGGCTACAATTTTTGATTCGTGCCCCCTCCTCACGGACATCTATGTCCCATGGGCAGAGGGGACCGTCAGTTATGCCCCATGGGGCGCGACGAATGCCACCGTACACTACAACAGTTAAGACGTCCAACGCATAACTCTGATGTATTCCAGACTCATGCACATGAGTGACAACATTTCTGTGACATATGGAAGTGGGAGCTTCCCTGCGGAAACGTAAGAGAGGTAACACGGAATGAAGATGCTAATTGCTGTTCCGTGCATGGAGTAAACAGATGGCTACTGCACTATCTTTTGGCGAACTGAATCAACTGAATAAGGTAGTGCGCAGTATGCCGTTTGAACGCTACTTCGGAGAGATGGATATATCGCCGGAGCAGAAACAGAAGCGAACGGAACTGGCAGAACTGTTTGAGAGCGAATTCCTATACATTTTAGCATGGGTGTTCTACACAGCGTCTTCGCGGCAGATTGCGTCCTACGAACTGATACCGATGTTTCGGGAAGGGTATGAAACTGCGGTTCGTGAAGCTGGAACGATCAATATTCCGATTGATGACTACATGAGTTTCATCACGGCTGAAATGGCGAACAGCACTATCGAGCATATTGATGATCCGTACTTCGTTTCCGAGGACAGGGCGAAGTATCTTGCAGAGAACGAAGCGAACACACTCTTTAATATGCAGGACTTCTCCGATGCAAAGGAGAACGGTAAACGCTTCAAGAAGTGGCTTGCCATCCTGGATGAGAGGACAAGACCTACTCATGCTAACGCTGACGGGCAGGAACAGCCTATTGAACTGCCCTTCGATGTCGGCGGCTTTTACATGATGTTCCCGAAGGACGATTCGTTGGGTGCTCCGGCGAGTGAAATCATCGGATGCCGCTGCTCCGTGGCGTACTTCTAACAATGACATCTTCACGTTGGATCGCGTGAAGCCTAAAACAAATAAAGATCCTGCCGTGCCGCCCGGTAGCAGAATAGGCGGCTGCTTCAGATAGAAACAGGCACTATTGCAAGGTGTCTGTTTTTTTATGCGTGGGAGATCACGGTAAAAAGCGCACGAACTAAAACGGCAGAGAAGCCGTAAATCGCATTGACGGTCAGAGAAGACCTTAAAACGCAAGGAGACAAATGAATACTGAAAATGAAAACGGAACAGGGACAGATCCTAATGCTACTCCGGCTATTCCGGCTGCGCCGACTATTGAGGATCTTCGTGCTGAACTTGATCAGCTGAAAGCCGAGCGTGTGAAACTCAAGTCTGCGTTCGACAAATCCTCTTCCGAAGCGGCGAACTACAAGCGTCAGTTACATGAGCGCATGACCGCAGAGGAACAGGCTGAAGCTGCCCGGAGAGAAACCGAAGCGAAGCAGAAGGAGATGTACGACAACATTTCCCACGAACTGGCTGTCATCAAAGCCAAGAATCGGTATCTGAAACAGGGAATGGACGAGACTACTGCGAACGAATGTGCGGAATACGAGGCTTCCGGCGATATGGAATCCCTTATGAACAGGGTTTTCGCTCACCGTGACGCATCCGTGGCATCTGCTGTGAAGAACGCACAGGACGCATGGCTCTCTAACCGCCCTACGGTCAATGCCGGACATGGCGAAGACAACGGTTCAGAGGAAGACGATATGTTCCTCAAAGGCTTCAAATCAAAGTAAAGGAGACTTAAAATGATTAACTATGCAGAGCGTTATTCCACAGTAGTGGATGAGCGTTTCCGTCTTGGTGCGCTTACCAACGGCATGGACAACTTCGACTATGATTGGGTCGGTGTTGAAACTGTCCAGGTCTTTTCGATCCCCACGGTCGGAATGAACAACTACTCGCTTACTGGATCTTCCCGGTACGGCACTCCGTCTGAACTTGAGAATGTTCTCCAGGAACTGAAGGTCGAACAGGATCGTTCCTTCACCTTCACGATTGACCGCAAATCGGTCGATGATACACAGGGCGTTATGGCGGCTGGTTCTGCTCTTGCACGGCAGATTGATGAGGTTGCCATCCCGGAAATTGATACCTACAAACTTGGCAAAGCGGCGATCGGTGCTGCTCATCCTGTTATCTGCACTTCCTCTCCGTATGCGGATCTTCTGACGGCTGGTGAAGCCCTGGATGATGACAAAGTTCCGGCGGCTGGTCGTGTGGCGTATGTCACTCCGGCGTTCTACAATGCGCTGAAACTGGATGACAACTTCATCAAGAAGGGCGATATGTCCCAGCAGATTTCGATCAATGGCGTTGTCGGTGAAGCCGATGGTGTCATTATCGTGAAAGCTCCGACTTCCTACTTCCCGTCTGGCGTTAAGTTCGTCATGTGTCTGCTTGGGTCGATTCCGTCCCCGATCAAGCTGATGGACTATAAGATTCATGACAATCCGGCTGGCATTAATGGTTTCCTTGTGGAAGGACGGCTTCGTTATGATGCGTTCATTCTTACGAACAAGGCTTGCTCTATTGCGGTCGGTGTCGGTTCTACGGTTTCTGCGATTATCTTCCCGGATAGTCCTGTCATCCGTACTACGGACGCTCTGACGATGAAAGCTGCCCCGATGGTTGATGTTGCTGGCGGTACGCTTGCGTGGACTTCTGCTACCACGGCTACGGCTACGATCAATCAGACTACTGGCGTGGTTACTCCGGCTGCGGCTGGCACTACGATCATCAAGGCTGAGTGGAAACAGGGTAATACGGTGCTTGCTTCTGCACAGACTACGCTGACGGTCGTTTGATCATGGCGTATGTAACGAAAGACGGCAATCCGATTTCTGTTGCGGACGATAAGGTTCACATTTTTCTTCAGTACGGCTACAGAGAACTGAAAGATTATGTTCCCCAGCCGGAAGAAAAGCCTGTGGAGAAACCGAAAGCCGCAAAGAAAAAGTCTGCCAAGAAATAAGAGGTATAGAACATGGCTGATTCACTTGAAACTACCGTTTACAACAATCTCATAACGGATATTAACGTGGCTTCTGCGGATCAGCCTGTCCTTCTTCTGAAGGTTCAGAACGCGATTAGAGAGGTCACAAGGGCAAGGCAGTATCCGGCTGATATGGATGCTACGGCGGTAGAAACTGACTTATGGAAGTTCTACACGAACGTATACGATCTTGCTATGTATGACTTCAATATTCGCGGTGCTGAAGGTCAATCTACCATCAACGAGAACGGTGAGTATCGCAGTTTCATAGACCGCAGACGGCTTCTGAATGGCGTTACGCCGATTGCTGTTATAGCGTGAGGTGCTGCTATGAGGATGCTGAAGCGAAACGAGCGTGACTTTTGGTTCGCGAAACCGCTTGAGGTAACGGAAACGGTGGACGCTAACGGGGACTATACTGGTCTTCCGCAGATCACTTATACTGCTCCGACTTACTTTAAGGCGGTCATTTCTCCAGGTCGCGGCTACACAGGGTTCGGCGGTTCTGCACATCCGGCTACTTACGGTGTGGATGTTGACAGCGAACGCAGGATCATGACAAACGATTTTTTGCTTGGGATTGACGAAACGTGCATCATCGGTCAAGGAACTGCTGAAACTGACGAACAGGGTCATGCCCTTGCTACAAGTGCTATATGGTCGGTAAATGCTCGTCCGGCTGACGGTCTTAACTTTCTTTCGATCCCTGTGAAGGTGAGGTCGAAGAACGGTGCGAACTAAAGTCATTAAGTGCAATCTATCGGCACGTTCGTTCTACAATGCGGCAAAAGAGATCAGAGCGTATGCCGATGAACTGGACAGGAAATGTCATCTGTTCGTATCGAAGATGGCTGAAATCGGATATGAGGAAATCGTATCCATCCTGGCAGCGCACGTTTACACGGGCGAAACATTAGGATCTGTCACTATCCTTGAAGATGGAAGTGAAGGATCGGGGCGCTACAAAGCACGGGTGATCGTATCAAGTGACGCTATTCTTTTTCTTGAGTTTGGTTCGGGTACTGTTGGTTTAGCAGGAGAGCATAATCCTCTTGAGGGCGAATATGGAATGGGGGCAGGAACTTATCCTTCCGAAGCTCCACGGCAGAATCCCGACTACGCCAACTGGGAGAATCCCGAAGGTTGGGTCTACTACGATGCCTACGGGAAGAAAAAGCGCACTAAAGGTATGGAAGCGTCTATGCCGATGTACCGTGGTGGACAGGAAATGGAACGGCAGTTAGAGAGGGTCGCAGAAAGGATATTCAGATGAAGGATGTATCTAATAGGGTCTACACGAACGTAAAGACCTACGTTCAGCGTCTTTATCCTGCTACGCACTTTCAGAATTCGCAGACGGCTACGATTCCTTCCTTCCCTTCGGTTTCCGTAAAGAGCATCAACAATGCGGAAGTCGGCGTAGAACTTGGCGAATATGAACTTGGCGATGAACTTGCGGTCGAATCGGCGATGGAGATTCAAGTCTATTCCGCTGTCGGGATAGATGAAGCACGAAACATTATCAATGCCGCTTGCGATGCTATGCGTGGCATGAGTTATACACGGACTTACGGTCCGTATGAGATTGCTGATGCCAGACATCCGAATCTGTATCGGATGGTGGCAAGGTTCTCCCGTATCGTGCATGGTTTGAGCGACATTGAGAGATTTACATTTAACTGAAAGGAGATTAACTGATGTCGGCAGGATTTTCGACTATCAATACCGTCCTTAAATGGGGTGCTTCCGCACAGGCGGTTGCCCAGGTCACGAAGATCAAATCCTATCCGCAGCTTTTCGGTTCGCCGGAAACTCTTGAAACCACGGATATGGAAGATACCATGCAGACCTTCGTCCCTGGCGTACAGAGCATCGAAGCTATGGACTTCACGGCTAACTGGGATGCTACGAAGTTTGCGGCTATCCAGGGCGATGAGAACAAGGATCTTTACTTCGAGCTTGACTTCGGGGCGAGTGCTTCTGAAGGTAAGTTTACCTGGCAGGGGCAGCTTACCGTGAGCGCGAACGAAGGTGCGGTCAACGGTGTTCGCGAAATGACGATCCACGTTCTTCCGTCTACGGTCATCACGTTTGCGGCTTCGTAAGGATCAGCGGTCACTTGGGGCGGTCGGAAACGGTCGCCCTTTTTTTGTATAAGCGAAAGGGAAATGGAAAATGGCTACTGTAAAGATTAATAACAAGAAGTACAACGTGCCGGAGCTTACGTTCAAGCACTTCACGATCATGGAAGACCAGGGTTTCTCCGTGCTTGACGCATTTCAGAAAAAGAAGATGTTCCTGCTTGCGATGGGGTTCGTCTGCTGTGTAACAGGCGAAGAAAGAGAAGAAGCGGAGCGTTTGATCGAGCAGCACGTTATGGGCGGCGGCAGTATCGAAGAGATTTACAATGCGTTCGGTGAAGCCGTCAACAATTCGGGTTTTTTCAAGAAACTGTTCCAGACCGAGGAGAAGAAGACGGTGAAGCTGGAACAGGAATCCGAATCCAAAGAAGAAGGGACTACAGCGGAATAACATTCAATTCCTATACGGAGTACATTCTTGGCGTTTGGCTTCCAGTATCGCTACGATACGGAGTTCCCTACCAGGTCTTTTGGGAAATGAATCCGAAACGGCTTGAGATATGGCAGAGGAACTACGAATACGATAGGCAGGAACAGGCAGACCGTGAGGACTATATCGCATGGCTTAACGGTTCTTACTTCCTTGCGGCTATTGGAGCTGCTTTTGACGGCAAGAAATCACCGTATCCGAATGAGCCGTATTCCGTTACACAGATTAGGCGTGATGACGAGGAAGCGCAGAGGGCGGCAGATCAAATCGCTGCGGCTAACTTCCGTGCTTATGCTATTGCGCTGAATAAGAAACTTGGGTTTACCACGGAAGACGAAAGGGCGTGACGCAGATGGCAGCAAGTGAAGCTCCTATCAAATCTTTAGAAGTACAAGTAGAAGCACAGGCTAATTCTGCGATTGCCGCTCTTGATAAACTTGCGGATCATCTCGACAAGGTAGCGCAGAAACTTGCTTCCATGTCCGGCGATTTGAAAGCATTAGGGAATATAAGTAGTGCTATCAGAAAGATCGAAAAGGTCACGGAGAAGTCTGCTAAAGCGACAAAGGAAGTAAACAGCAAAAAGGTCGCTCCGAAGGTTGATACAAGTCAAGCGGAAAAGCTCAATAAAGTAATGGACGAAGTCCGTAAGAAGATGACGCTTGCCGATGCTGCCGAGGTGAAGCCGAAGTTTTCCGGCATGAACGAGCAGATGTTCAAGTCGGTAAGGGACTACGTTGCGGATGTCACAAAGGCTAAACAGCTTCCTGCGGTTTCTCAAAAGAATCCGATTGCAGAGATCGAAGAACAGGCTAAAGCGGCGGCGAGGGTTTCTGCGGCTACGAAACAGGCTACGGACAGCGTAAAGAAACTTGAAGAGGAAAGCAACCGTGGCGTGTTCGGCACGAAGCTGAAGCGTAGTGACGGTGGACTTACCCGTGCAGGAATGGAAGCCAAAAAGTCTTCGGGCGATTTCAAGAGTGCGGCTGATGCTATGGGCGATCTCCGCAGAAAGACTTCAGAAACGGAACAGGCTATCGCAAAAAGAAATAAACTGATAGAGGAATATACAGAGCGCGTAAGAGAGTACGCTAAAGAGAACAACCTTCCTGCTATCGAAGCGATGGCTAAAGGGATTGCGTCAGTTGCCGCAGGAATGAGGCTTGCGAAACGGGCGATTGACGATACCGGGAATCTAAAAGACAAAGAAACCAAAAGAGATATTGCCGCTGAAGCAAGGGATGCGGTAATTGCGGCACGTTCCTTGAATAAGGAAATATCATCCGTTCCAATCGAAAAGAATGGTTGGACGAGGTTTCTTGAGGATCTTCGTGAGGTCGCTCCTGCTCTGAAGAAGATTATGTCCGTCATGGGTAAAGCCGCAAAGAGCGTTGCATCCGGCGCGGCGAAGATGGCAAAGGCTATCATTCATCCGCTCAAGTCTGTTAAACAGCTCGGTAGTAGTCTTCGTAGTCTTCTTGGCATAGAGAAGCGGAGCGGCGGTCTTCTTCGTGGCAGATCCCTTGGACAGTTCATCGGTCTGATTGCGTTCCGTAGAGCGATTACTGCGGCTATCCGTGCTTTGACTTCCGGCATTAAGGAAGGTTCGGACAATCTGACGCATTATAGCGCGGAGTACAATAACAGCATTTCTTCAATGGTTTCTTCGCTTAACTATCTGAAGAACGCATGGGCGGCGGCATTTGCTCCTATCGTCAACGTGGTTGCTCCGTACATTTCTGCTTTCATTGATATGCTTGCATCTGCCCTTAATGCTATCGGGCGGTTCATGGCTGTCCTTACTGGCAAGGGCTTCGCTGTCCAGGCTGTTAAGGGTTGGACGGATGTTGCGGCGGCGGCTAATAGTGCTGCCGGGGGTGCAGGAAAAGCGGCGAAAGCGGCTGAAGAATACAAGCGGACGATAATGTCCTTCGATGAACTGCACGTTCTCAATGCTCCCGATGATGGTTCGGGTAGCGGCGGTTCGGGCGGTGGTGGCGGTGGCGGTAACGGCACGGACTATAGTTCGATGTTCACTACGGTCGCTGTCGATACCGAAGAAGGACTTGCAGCCGCGCTCCGTAAAGCGTTTGATGCCGGAGATTTTGAAGAAATCGGCAATCTGCTTGCAGAAGCTATCGCTGATAGCCTGGACAAACTGAACTGGGAAGACATCGAAGCAAAAGCGTCCGGCGTAGCGTCCAAACTGGCAAGTACGATCAACGGGTTTATCGGCAACGATCATCTGTGGTCTTCGCTTGGTGAAACCATCGGCGGCATGATTAACACGGCTTCCAGCACGGTTGCTACGTTCTTCGATGAGGTCAAATTCCAAAAGTTAGGAGAACAAGTCGGAACGGCAGTAAATAAGGCGGTCGGGAAATGGAAACCGTCAAAGACGGGCAAGGCGATAGCAGGAATCATTAACTCCGGCATTAGTTCCTCTTACGGGTTCTTGTCTACTACAGACTTCTCTTCGTTAGGGACGAAAGTCGGGCAGATGACGATTGATGCTGTCAACGGGATCAAGTGGGAAACGCTTGGTTCTTCCGTTGCGCTGTTCGGCATCGGTCTTTTCAATTTCATAAACAGTTATCTGAAGACACCGGGACTGTTCACCTCTCTTGGTACGAATATCAAGAACGGTATCAAATCGTGGTTTAACACGATGAACACTCAAAAGGGTTGGGAGAGCATCGGGGCAACTGTTCGCCTTGCTCTTACCGCGCTTGTTGAGTTT